>WNGQ01000841.1_pt1 | contig 53033 bp, 50 predicted proteins | sample 5407661 | NCBI WGS metagenome assembly WNGQ01 (sample SAMN13153382, study PRJNA577476) | soil metagenome | isolation source: 60 cm soil or saprolite under Garry oak tree replicate 2 | place: USA:California | collected 2016-06-15 | reverse complement strand
GCGCTGTGAATTGTGAATCCGGCGGGGTTTATGAAGTGCGGTGAATCCATCACCTTATTGCCGTCGAGATTTATTTTCACCAAACTGGATGCCGTTACTTCGTCGAACATCATTCCATAAGGGTTAAGTAGAAAATGATGATCCGCGCCAGGCACTCGCGCCGAAATGTGTGTGAAGATCAGATCATCCCAGCCGTAAAGCGCGACCAGGCGATAGGCGGCAGCCAGATCAACGCGCGTATTCCATTCAGATTCGGAAACCTGATCTCGGACGGTTGATACTTTTGGGGCTGCGGTCATAAAAAATGATTTCGCGAATTACTTGAACTCGAAACTCTTCAAATAATCCGTGTATGCCTGTTCCCAGCGTCCTACGGTTTTGGCTGGGCCCACGAGCTTAACGAAGTAGTTCCCTTTCGGCGTTTCAATCACGGCCGCCCGCAGGCGCCAGTCTGCATTGTTATGAAACGTACCACTGCCGGGCGCCATCTCGGCTGTATACGTTCCGGAAACGTCAATGGTGGTGACTTTCAAACCATTAATTGTCGTGGTTTCGCTCTTCGATTTGTCCTTAGACGCGCTGCCGTCGGGTTGTGCCATCTGCGAAATCCAGCGGTCGATGTTCGCTTGCGCGGTGCCGCCCTGCGTCGCCCCAAAGTAGTAGAGCACCAGCGAAGCATCCTCGCTGTCACCCTCTGCTTTGGGCAGTTTGTATTGCGCCATGCGCATGTTCGACGAAGGCTTGTCGGTCGTCCATCCCTCCGGCGCTTTGAAGCGCAGCTCACCCGCGCCCGCGGAGTTTGATTGAGCGGCCTGCGGTCCGGATGAAGCGGTTGAACTTTTCCTGGCACAAGCCCAGCAAACAAGCGCCGCCGTCAAAAGAATGACAGCAATCGTCACTATTTTTTTCATTGTGCGGACCTCATAGATTTTCCCTAAACCGTTTCTGGACGGACTAAGAGCCGTGCGCAGCCTTCGCTCGACGCACCATTTCCTCCATCGAGACATCTTCCTTGTGCGTTGAGATGTGCCATACGTGGCCGAAGGGATCCACCAAAGTGCCCGTGCGGTCGCCGTAGAACTTGTCCTGCAATGCTTCTTTGACGGCCGCCCCGGCGGTGACGGCTTGGTTGTAAATCGTGTCGACATCTTCGACATAAATCATCAGGCTTACAGGACCTTTATAACCCATCGGTGGATATTCGTCGGCGAGCATGATCGGCGAATCACCGATCTTGATTTCGGCGTGACCAACCTTTCCGTCCGGCGAAGGAAAGCGAAATAGTTCGACGGCGCCAAAAGCTTTTTTGTAAAACCCGATTGCCTCTGCCGCGCCCATGATGATCAAGTATGGTGTTACCGAGTGGTACCCTTCGGGAATTGGTTTGACTGCCATTTCTGACTCCTTTCTTTCTTTTCCGGCAAGCGATGGCTTTTGCGCGATTTCATTCCACCCAATCCGCAATAAAAATGTTGGTGTCGCCCTGCTTCGCGCTGTGACGGTTGGAAGCGAACACCAGCTTTTTTTCGTCCGGCGAAAACATTGGAAAGCCATCGAACGTGTTGTTGTAGGTGATGCGCTCCATCCCGCCCCCGTCTATGTTGATCATATAGAGATCGAAATCGCGGCCTTTCGGATCGGCAACGTTCGAGGCGAAAATAATGCGCCTGCCGTCCGGAAAAAAGTAAGGCGCGAAGCTCGCTTTGTTGAGATGCGTGACCTGGCGCTTGTTGGATCCGTCGGCATTCATCACCCAAATTTCCAGGACCGTCGGCCGAATCAGGTTCTGTTTCAGCAACGCAATGTAGTCGGCTTTTTCTTTTTCAGTTTGCGGATGATACGCGCGATAGACGATCTGTTTGCCGTCGTACGACCAGAACGGCCCGCCGTCGTAGCCAAGTTCGTTTGTGAGCCGCTTAACGTTCTTTCCATCTCCGTCCATCGTGTAGATGTCGAGATCGCCGTCCCGCTTCGAGGTGAAGACCAGCTTGCCGTTTCGATTAATCGTCGTTTCCGCGTCATAACCCGGGGTGTTCGTCAGTTGTTTCAAATTAGAACCATCAGGATTCGCTGTGAAAATATCGAATGTGTCATAAACCGCCCAAACGTATCCTTGCGAAAAATCCGGCTTCGGCGGGCATTGTTTGGCACCGAGATGGGTCGATGAATAAAGAATGCGTTTATCGCCCGGGAAAAAATACGAGCAGGTTGTGCGCCCGTCGCCGGTCGAAACCAGCTTAACGTCCGACCCGTCGATGTTCATCGTGTAAATCTGATCGCATTCACGGCCATCTCGCGTGGATTGAAAGATCAGCTTTTTGCCGTCGCTGGAAAAGTACGCTTCAGCATTCTCGCCGCCGAAAGTCAGTTGCTTCACATTACGTAGATGTCTTTCCTGTGGAAGCGCGAGGTCGCTGGTTTGGCTGGAGAGGCTCTCGTGATTTAAAACGATAAGTGAAGACAAAAGCAAAATGATTGTGAACAAACATTTCATCATCGGCATTCAGGTGATTCAAGAGTTCCAGATTTAGCCAGGTCAGGTAACAGCTATTTGCGAACTTCACGCTTAGCGTTCTTGGGTAAAGCTGAAATTAACGCACGAAGTGCGGCGTTGACGGAATCAGAGTCAGTAAAAATCTTCGAGACTTCAGGATCCAACAGCACTACCAACCGATCCCTGGCTATCCGGCCAGCAAACCTATTGGGCTTGGCCTTTGTGTAATCAAAGTCATATTCGGGTCGCATGTCTTCTGGCTGTTTTCGCCTGGATTTAGACGTTTTCTTCATAAGCTTTCCGCTCCTTCGGCGTTGCAAACCCGCGTTGATAATGCGAATTCTCTCATTTGGCCGTTCAGTAAAACAAACCACGAGTAGCCGATTGTTTATTGAATGACCAATAATTATTTCGCGTCTCTCATTTGTAGAGTGCGGCTCATCGTCGAAAATACGCGCCGGTAAATCATCGAAAACCGTAGTCGCTTCGTCAAAACTTACCCGATGCCTGGTCCAATTCGACTTGGCTTTATGGGCATCCCATTCAAACTGGTAAGCCATGGCTCATCCATTTTTCTTCTCAAACTCTTTCATAAATTCAACCAGCGCCTCGCACCCTTCGCGGGGAAACGCATTGTAGATAGAAGCCCGAATGCCGCCGACTGAACGATGACCCTTCAAGCCATCCATGCCCGCCGCGGTCGCTTCACTCGCAAATTTCTTTTCCAGATCTTCAGATGGTAAGCGGAAAGTTATGTTCATTACCGAGCGCGAATCCGGATCAGCATGGCCGCGGTAAAAATCAGTCGCATCGATACAATCGTAAATCACTTTTGCTTTTGCTTCGTTCTCGCTCTGCATCCCTGAGAGCCCGCCCTTTTCCTTCAGCCACTTGCTTACCAAATTGATGATGTAAATCCCCCAGGTGTTCGGCGTGTTGTAGAGCGATTTGCCTTTCACATGCGTGCGGTAGTCGAGCATCGTCGACAGGCCGTCTCGTATGCGCGGCAACAAATCTTCGCGAACGATGACGAGGGTAACGCCGCTCGGCCCCATGTTCTTTTGGGCGCCGGCATAAATCAACCCGTACTTCTCAACCGGAATTGGCCGCGAAAGAATATCGGAAGATGAATCTGAAATCAGCGGTACCTCGCCCACCTCGGGCTCGCTCTTCCATTGCACGCCTTCGATCGTTTCATTCGAAGTGATATGCACGTACGCAGCGGCCGTGTTCAGGTGCAATTCCTCCTGCGTCGGGACCCGCGTAAATCCCCCGTCAGCCATGTTTGCCGCCATGTCCAGGGTGCCGAATATTTGCGCTTCCTTGACCGCTTTCTTGCCCCAGCTTCCGGTCACGATGTAATCAGCACTCGAATCAAGTGACAGGAAATTCATCGGCACCATCGCGAACTGCAAGCTCGCGCCGCCCTGAAGAAATAAAACAGCATAGTCTTTGGGAATGCCGAGCAGCTCGCGCAAACCGGCTTCGGCGCCCTGAATTATTTCGTCGAAGGTTTTCGAGCGATGGCTGATTTCCATCACCGACATGCCGACGCCGGGAAGCGCGATCATGTTCGCCCCGGCTTCTTCCAGGACCGGCACCGGCATAACGGCCGGCCCGGCACTAAAATTGAAAATTCTCTCGGTCATCGTTTCCTCTGTTTCGGAGTTCCGCCCTTCAGGCGTGTTTTGGAGTTCCGCCTTCAGTCTATGTTCGGAGTACGGCCTTCCGGTGGAATTCGTTTTTCCTAAGATTCCGCCTAAGGCGGAACTCCAAACTCACTTCTTTTCGCCAAAAGTATTTCGCAAAGCCATCCCCGCAATGCGCGCGATTAGCGAACGCGGCGCCAGCCGCTCTGACTGAATCATCAGATAATTAGGAAAGCCGGAAATGATGTGACTACGCCCGCGCTGAAGTCCTCGCAGCGCGGTATCGACGACGTCTTCCGGCGGCTGCATGATTCGGCCCGGTGGTGGCTTCTCAATTCCGGCTACCGAGAAAAATCCAGTGTTGGTCACACCCGGGCACAGGGCCATGACTTTGATCCCGTAAGGCCGGTTCTCTTCCCACAGGGCTTCAGAAAAGCAAAGCACGAACGCCTTGGTCGCGGCATAGGCGCCCATAAAGGGCACCGGCTGAAAAGCGGCGGTTGAAGCCACGTTGATGATCGCGCCGCCTTTGCGCTCGCGCATGGGTTGAAGAAATCGATACGTCAGTTCAACCAGCGAGCGCACATTCAGATCGATCATGTTCAACTGGCGCGCCAGATCTGCCCTTGCGAAATCACCCATCACGCCAAAGCCCGCGTTATTGATGAGCAGGTCAATTTCCAAATCACGCTGTTGAGTTTCTTCAAACAAACGGGCGGGTGCGTCGGCTTTCGAAAGATCCATGGCGACGTACTGGGCCCGAATACTCTTGACGCGGCCCAGCTCGTTGCAAAGCGTCATCAACTTGTCTTCCGACCGCGCCACGAGCAGGAGATTGTGACCACGGTTCGCCAGCTTGCGGGCAAACGCTTCGCCAATTCCCGAAGATGCGCCGGTGATAAGTGTGATGTTCATAATGCTAGGTAATTGATCGCAGCGGCAGTTGACGCGAGTCAAACATAATCGGTCCGAGAGGTGGGAACCGATCCCCTCCGTGGCGTTCGGGCACCTCAACGATGTCATTGGGCTGAAGAAGCGGATCTTCGATGCGATGCTTCCTGATTGCATTCAGATCGATAGTAATCTCCATCCTGGTTGAGTTCTCATCACGGTTTCGAATGATTGTGACTCTCTCTTGATTGCTGTTGCGCGTTACCCCGCCTGTCATCGCGAGCGCGCGCGCCAGGGTCAATCCATCCCGGAACGGAAGGCTTTGTGGTGCGACAACCGAACCGACAACGTAGACCACCGGGCCCTCGCTAACGACGATCATGTCACCGGCTTGTAGATAGGGGTTCTTGTCCTGATTGCCGGAAACCAAGTCTGTCAATTCGAAGGTTTCGATCCGTACTCTCGCGGTCACATCCGTCCACTGGTCGCATTTCAAATCCTGACCATAATGAATTAGTTGAACGGTCTTACCCGCCCGTCCGGAGAGTCCACCAGCCGCAGCTATTGCTTCGGCAAGGCGTACCTGTCGCTGAAGTTCAAAACGGGTTGGTGACTTCACCGCGCCGTATACGACAATGCATGACTTCGCCGCCGAATCTTTATTCGGGAAGTCATTACGAACCACTTGCTGTGCCTGGGCAAAACTCACGACCAGCAAGCCTGGTAAAATGCTCAAAAGCAGCTGTGAGAGAAACCGATCTTTCATAAATGTCCGGCCGGTCTAACCAATCTCTAATACATCTAATTCAATTATGTCCGCATTTGCTTTTCGCACACTATCCAGTGTCGCCCGTGACGGTGCTTTGTCAAGATTAATGCGCGCCACGGCGGCTTCGGCGCCTTCAAAGACGATGTTTTCCATCTCCTGAACATTGATCTGTTCGGCCTTGATTGCGTCGAGCACCTGCGCTAAGACGCCAGGGCGATCGCGATGACGCACTACCAAACGATGAGTCGCAGGCGTGTGCGCGGCGAGATTTACAACATTCGGCACTTGCCCGGTTTCTTTGAAAGACTTAATAATGCGCACCGTTTCAGCGGCGATTGCTTCCTGCGCCTGATCAGTCGAGGCGCCGATGTGATGCGTGCCATAAAGATTTTTCTCTTGCGCGATCGCGTCGCTGAACTTGTCTACACCGGAAGTCGGTTCGGCAGCATAGACATCCAGCCCCACGCGAATGCTTTTCGATTTCATCGCTTCGACAAGCGCGCCTTGATCGACAACCTCACCGCGGGACGTGTTAATGAAGTAGGAGCCGTCACGCATCGCTTTAAAGAAATCCGGGCCAATCAGCATGCGCGTGTCAGGTTTCAAAGCCACATGAACGCTGACAATGTCGGCAGCTCGAGCCACGTCCAAAGGCGTTTCCATCCTTTCGATGCCCAGCTCGACGGCACGTTCCGGCGTCAGGCTGCGACTCCAGGCAACCACCGGCATCCCGAATGATCGCGCCCGCGGAATCATCTCCTGGCCAATCTTGCCGACGCCGACCAGGCCAAGCGTGCGACCGAAGAGGCCACGCGCTTTGGAAAACTCTTTCTTGTTCCATTGACCAGCGCGCAAGGCGATCACGTTGTCCGGCACGCGTCGATCCAGCGCGAGGATCAAAGCAAATGCCAGCTCGGCAACGGCAATCGAATTTTTGCCAGGGCAGTTCGAAACGTAAATCCCCCGGCGTGATGCGGCGGCCACATCGATTGTGTTGTAGCCGGCGCCGGCTCGGACCACCAGTTTCAAGGGCCCGGCAGCCAGCATCGATTCAGTTACTTTCGTGCCGCGCACCACCAGCACGTCGGGCTGTTCTTGGGAAATCGCGGCGGCAAGAGCGTCATCTTTGAGATCGGGTTGAAACGAGATCTCGCAGCCGATGGCCTGCAAGCCTTCGCGACCTGTTTGTTCGAACTTGTCAGCGATTAGAACGAGCATTTAGGATTTTTGATTGCCGATTGCCGATTTCCAATTGCCGATTGTTAATTGTCGACTATCGATTGTCGAGTTTTCTTACTATACGCAACACTGCTTACTGCTTACTGCTTACTGCCTTCTGCTTTCTGCCTTCTGCCTTCTGCTATTCCTCCTGATCGAACACGCGCAGGAAATCGTCCGCTTCTGCCGGCGGCACGCGCACCAACTGCAAATTCTCCTCGACATGCGCGACGCTGCTCATACCTACGAGCGCGGTAGTAACTCCCGGCGCGGAGCGCACAAATTGAATACCGGTTTGCGCATCCGTGGCAAGCGAGCCCAAAGGGTCGCGTATCGCTTCCGGCAAGCCGCGCGAAATCTGTCCCTGCAAAATCGACGCGCTGGCCATCACCGTGATTCCAAAATTGCCTGCGGCTTCAACTACACTTACGTATTCATCGCCAACTTTCTGATTTTGGAAAAAGAGCGCCTCAGGCATCGCGAGATTAAGCGGCAGCTGGATGAACCGAAAATGATGATCGTCGCCGGCGATTTCACGCGCGATTTCAACCATCCGCTCGAGCGAATGATAGTCACGGGCATCCGGCTCAGTTCGAAAGCCGTTCCACGTCGCCGCGCCATAATTTCCGATCTTGCCGCCGGCAAAGTTCTGTTCGAGCATTTCGAAGGCCGAGCGCAGCCGCCGCCAAAATTCATCCGTCGAAACGGCGGACAATTGCGATTCAGGATTGTGCACGTAATAAACGTCAACGCATTCGACCCGCAGGTTGACGAGGGATTGATCCAGTTGATTCTGCAGGTAATGTGGCGTCATGCAATGCGCGCCGCCGGCGATGTCTGCGAAGCCGGCGATGCCCGGCCTGACGAATGTCTCTTCGATATAAGCCCGCACGTCCATCGGCACGGCGCCATCGAAAGGGAGATAACCGCCTTTCGTACAAACAACAATTTCATCGCGACCAAAACCGCGCCGGCCCAATTCGCTCAGTGCCGTCCCGATTGAACGCTCGCTTCTCTGAAAGCGATAGTTTGCCGCAGTGTCAATTACATTTGCACCCAACTCAACGGCGCGCGCGATCGCGTCGTGGTAAAGCTGATCGGTTGCTTCATCCGCATTGCCGAGATAGGTGCCGACGCCGATCGACGAAAGCCATAAGTTTTGCGACTGCCGGAAATGGTTCTCGGCTGCGTTTTCAAACCGTTTGCGATACCGAGCAGTTCCCTCAACTGTTGCCTGGCCTCTTAATGACACTAGTACCCTTTCCAGGACGTGTGATCTTGTTAATGTTTGTAAGCGCAAAACTATACCCGCCGCCCCGCATCGCTCGCAAGCCGGGTTCAAATGCATCGCGACATTGTGTTAGCTTTACCAGAACCCTGGATCGACTCGTAATCTTGGAGCAAACAAATTACAAAGACGAACTTGCCATCGCGATTGGCCTCGCGCGCGCTGCGGGGGCGGTGTTGTTCGAGCATTACCAGAAACCCTTTCTGGTCGAGCAAAAAATTAATGCGCTTGATGAACTGGAAGAAGTGACCGCGGCCGATCGGGAAGCAAACGAGCTGATCGTCGATCGCCTGCGACGCGAGTTTCCAGAAGATGGCATCCTCGCCGAGGAATCGAGCGACAGCGAACACCGTCTGGCTAAGGAGCGCGTCTGGTTAATCGATCCGATGGACGGGACCAAGAACTTCATCGCGCATGATGACGACTTTGCGGTCCAAATTGGACTCGCCGTGAATGGCGAAGCAGTCCTTGGCGTCGTCTATCAACCGGCGCGCGAAATTCTTCATTATGCACGACGTGGCAGTGGCGCCATGGTTGAGCGTGACGGAGGCGGCGCCGAGCCGATGCATGTTTCGAACAGGGTCGAACCGCACGAGATGGTGCTGGCATCCAGCCGCTCGCAACGCAGCCCGCGCATGGAGCAGGTGGTCAGCGCCTTTAATTTCAAGGACGAGCTGCGGCGCGGATCGGTGGGCGTAAAAATCGGCTTGATTGCCGAACAGTTCGCCGATCTGTACATCCATCTTTCTCCCAGCACAAAGCAGTGGGACACCTGCGCGCCGGAAGTAATTCTGCAAGAGGCCGGGGGGCGCTTGACCGATCTGTTTGGCCAACCATTGCCGTACAACGGCGTGCGCATCGATAACCGCAACGGCGTTGTCGCAACCAACGGCGTCGCCCACGCCGTGGTGATTGAAAAGCTGCGACCGCTGTTGCTGAAATTTGGACGACTGCCGGTATCTCCATAATTCTTGCAGTAATAATTAAGCCCAATCCTTTACCAGCTTTGCCGTCTGAGGCTATAGTCTCGCCATAGCTCCCATGAACGCCGGATCAAGACGCCTTCTCTTCCTGCTCGCGATTAGCTTCACGGCCCTCTCATTGCTGTGTCTTCTCAACTATTGGACGGGCGCGCACGCCGTCGATGCGTTGATCAATCGAGAGTTAAATGCCGGCGCGAGGACGGCATTCGAAATGTCTACCGCGGCAATGACCGCGCACGACTCAGCGATTAGCGAGTTGCGACGCGGACTCCTTTTTAACATCATTGTGGCGACGATGATCTCGGGGGCCTTTTCATTCATAACGGCGCGAGCCTGGCAGCGGCGCGCGCGAAGTCTTGAGCGAGTGACCGAACGCGCAAGGGCGGTGGCTGCCGGCAAATTGGATTTGAACCTCGTTACCTCGAGCGATGATGTTCGGCTGTTCGCGGACAGCTTCAACATAGTTTCCGGGCGCCTGCGTGAAGAGCTGGAACGGGAAGCCGAATCACGGCAGTTCGCATCCTTCATACGGGTTTCGGCGATGTTGGCGCACGATTTGAAAAACGCGATTCAGGGTATGTCGCTGCTGGTGCGCAACATGGAGCAGTTCCATGATCGCGAAGACTTTCGGGCTGAGGCCATGCAGGCCCTGAAGGATGAAACGACCAAGCTGCAAAACCTTGTCAACCGCCTGAGCCAGCCGGTCGAGTCGCTTAGCGGTGAGCACAAGCGGCCGCAGAAAACGAATCTTGTGCCGCTGCTGCGAAGCGCGGTGAAGTCGGTGATCGGACCCTCATCCCAACATCAGGTCGAATTAAGGCTGCCCGATACGCTCTCGGCTGTTGTCGACGCGGAACGTATAGCAAAGGTCGTGGAGAATCTTCTCCTTAACGCTATTCAGGCAATAGGCGAACAGTCGGGCACCATCACCCTGATTGCAGGTAGTGCCGGAAGCGACGCGATCTTTTTCAGTATTACCGACACGGGGCCGGGGATGACGGCGGACTTCCAGAGTAAACAGTTATTTCGACCCTTCGCCACAACGAAGCGAGGCGGTCTGGGTTTGGGACTCTACACCTGTCGCGAAGTAATTCAGGCACACGGCGGTACGATTGATGTCGAGTCCAAACCGAGTGCTGGCACAACTTTCAGGGTCATGCTACCATGCGCGCCGATGAGCGCGGGCGCGAATGGCCGTTCGCTCGCGAAAAACTCTTGAGCGTGTGCCCGACCGGTTGCTCCAAAAGACTTTTCGGCGAATATAAACTCGAACAAATCTAGTTCATGGAAAATCCCTGCTCCGCAAAGCCAGGTCTTCTATTGGTCGAAGACGATCAGGCCCTACGCAATGGTTTGAAGTGGGCCCTTAGCGATTTGTATCGCGTCCGTGAGGCAGCCACGAGACGCGAGGCTCTGGCCGAACTGGAGCGTGACGACATCGATGTAGTGCTCAGTGATTTACGCCTGCCTCCCGCGCTCGACGAGATCACCGAGGGCCTGGCAATTATCGAGGCCGCGCGCGCACAACAGCCTCCGGTGCCGGTGATTGTGATGACGGCGAGCGATTCGAAGGAAGCGGCGCTCGAAGCTGTGCGTCGCGGCGCGTACGGCTTTTTCGAGAAGCCCTGCGCGCCCGATGAGATGATGCATGTGATCCATCAGGCAGCGCGCCTGAGAAATCTCGAGCGTGAACTAGGTCGCTTGCGGGAGCGATCAACCAGCTATCAGTTTGGTTCGTTAATCGGCACCAGCCAGGCGCTGATAAAAGTCACAACGCAGGCGCGAACGGTGGCCGCCACCAGTGTCACGATTCTGATCTCCGGCGAAAATGGCACCGGTAAAGAACTGCTGGCGCGCGCAATTCACAATGAAGGTCCGCGCGGCGATCTGCCATTCATTGCCATAAGTTGCGCCGCGCTGCCGGTGACTTTGATCGAATCAGAACTTTTCGGGCACGAGAAGGGCGCCTTTACCGGGGCAGTCGCCGCAAAGAAAGGCCGCTTCGAGCTGGCTGACGGCGGAACTCTATTTCTGGACGAAATTAGTGAGTTGGACCGCCCAATCCAGGTAAAACTGTTGCGCGTTCTCCAGGAGCGTTCCTTTGAGCGCGTCGGTGGAACCAGGACACACGCCGTCGACATTCGTTTGATCGCGGCCAGCAACGTTGACCTGGAAGCGGAAGTCGAGGCGGGCAGGTTTCGACGCGATCTTTATCATCGTCTGAGCATTGTACCGCTCGTATTGCCGCCGTTGCGTGAGCGAATCGAGGACATTCCTTTGCTCGCTTTGCATTTTGCCGAGAAAGCCGCTGCCAAGCATGGACGCCCGAATCCCACGCTCGAGCCAACTCTGGTCGAAGCTCTCACGCGCTATAGCTGGCCGGGAAATGTGCGAGAGCTGGAAAATGTGATCGAGCGGCTGGTGGTGCTGACGCCTGAATCCAAACTCGGTTTCGAGTTTCTTCCCGAAAAGATCCATCGCCAGGCTCCCGGAACAGGTGAAAAAGACGAGTCCACCTTTGAAGGTGCGATTGAATCATTTAAGCGACGGCTAATCAGCGATGCGTTGCGGATGGAGAAAGGAAACAAGATGGCGGCCGCCAGGCGGCTTGGGATGAGCCGGTCGTACCTGCACGAACTAGTTAGCACTTACGGGATTAAGGACTAGGTTCCGGAATCAGCATTCGTTCGCAGAGCTGAACTTCCCACCCCTCGCGGACCATAACTTCATTGATTCAGGGAAAACTTGATCACCTTCGTGCGCGCGGCCACGAACAGCTCGTCCTTGTCATCAAAAACCATTCCCGAGGCCGGGCCTTCCGTTTTGAAGACCGAGAGGTAGCGCCCATCGGAATCAAATACTTGAATGCCCTTGAAGTCGCTCACGTAAACTCTGCCCTTTCCGTCCGCCGCGATCGCGCTGGGCGCGGTAAACTGTCCGGGTTTATCGCCCCTTCCGCCAAAGCGATTCAAGTACTTGCCGTCAGGCCCGAACTTAAACACCGCATTATTAAACGTGCCCAGGGCATAGACATTTCCCAATCCATCACTCGCAATTCTTGTATCCAACTCGGAGTTATCAGTGACGGAGCTTATCGCGGCGCGAATCGTGCGCGAAACTTGTCCCTGGGGATTGAAACGCACGATGTCATCACGGTTTTTGTACCAGGCGCAAAGCAGTCCGCCGTCAGCGGTTGTGATGACGTCATCGAAACCCCACCCTTGCGGATAAGAAATCTGGCCGCGAGATTTTCCCGTCTCTCCTTCATAACGATTAATGATCCCGCTCTGCACTACGTAAACTGTTCCTTTTCGATCCGCTGCCAGGGCTCTCACCGGCATCTTTGTATCCACCATCCATTGCGTAACGAATTTTCCTGATGAATCAAAGACCTGGATGCGCCCGCCTTCATATTCGCCAACATAGATGCGGCCGAATCCATCAACAGCAACGCTGCGCGCGTCCGTCATCATTCCGGGCCCAATCCCTTCACTGCCGAACTGCATGCTCACATCGGCGAACCCGCCGGCATTTCCGCGCGTTCGCGAACCCGAAGGTCGACTGGACCCATTGCTGAGACTACGGGCGTTTGAATTACCGACTGAGCGAAGGACCGGGGCAAGCGCGCCGAATACCCCGGCAAGGGTGATCACTACAATTACGATTGGGACCAGAACCAGAAGCCAAACCCACTTCAGCGAGCCGGTGCTTACCTGTGGCCCGACGTGCACTTCGATTTGTCCGATGACTCGTGCGGGTTGGCCCCGCAGCTGATCGGGGACTGCCAGTTGGCTGTTGCAGTAAACGCATCGCGCGGTCGCGCCGGCGCCCGGCTGGTAGGTCACGGGCGCACCACACTTTGGGCAATCAAATGTCTGCATAGTTAGCTACCCACTCCGTAGCTCATCGTGTCTCAGTTCTGAAATGTCCCCAACCTGGAAATACCACAGAGGCACTGAGAGCACGGAGGCAAATCAAGGTTGTTTGTAGATCACTCCATCTTTCATCACAAAACTAACCCGCCGCAGGGATGCCAGGTCGTGCGTCGGATCTCCCTGGACAGCGATAAGATCGGCGAACAAGCCGACCTTAACGCGGCCGAACTTGTCCTCCTGATGCAGTACGCGGGCATCGATGGACGTCGCTGATCGTAACGCGTCGATTAGCGGCATTCCCCAACTCACCATTGTTTCAATCTCCCGGGCGTTGTCGCCATGCGCAAACACGCCGACGTCGCTGCCGCTCGCGATTATCACCCCGGCGTCAAGCGCTTGTTTGAAGACCACTTTCTTCTTTTCGATAGCTGGACCGCTGGCGACGGAGAGTGTCGGACACAGCGCTGTGCCGTGTTCTTTCATCAGGCGCAACAGCTCAGGTGTTAACCCGTCTCCGTGTTCTATCGTTTCGACGCCGGCGAGAATTGCTCGCCGCGCTCCTTCGGTACTGGTCGAATGTGCCGAGACAGGTATACCTGCGCTCCTGGCCACTTCGACGGCGAGTTTCAATTCATCCAGGGTGAAAGTTGCATGCGCAGCGCCGCCTGCACCCCAACGATAATCCGCATAGACCTTGACCCAATCGGCGCCCTTGCCTATTTGCTCGCGCACGACCCGCGTTAATCCGTCAAGGCCATCAGCTTCTTCGGCACCCTGAGGCACAGTCCATTCAGGAGCGTAGCCTTTGGGACCATAACTTCCGCTCGCCACGATCGCACGGGTCGCAACAAACAGGCGCGGCCCCGGGAGGATTCCCTGTTGCACTGCCTGCTTCAATCCCACATCGGCATAGCCTGCCCCTTCGGTGCCAAGATCGCGCAGCGCGGTAAACCCGGCCATCAGAGTGCTGCGCAGGTGATTAGTCGCGCGGGCAACTCGCAGACTGAGCGCTTCACGCGCCACCTGATCATTCCAAACCGTTTCGCTGTAGGGATGAAGAAGGATATGCGAATGAGCATCGATTAGCCCTGGCATCAGAGTCATTCCGGGCAAGTCAATAGACTTTGCCTCCGCCGGGGGGTGAATGTCGCTTGCCGATCCAACTGCTTCAATCCTCTCGCCGCGCACCAGGATGGCCCAACCATCGTGCAATTGCGCGGATTCGCCGTCGAAAATATGCGCGGGCCTCAGGAGGTAAATTGCGTCGGGTGGCTTTGGGACGGGCGAAGGTGTTTGAGCGGACGGAATCATTTCGGCAAGCGTCAGCACTATCACTAATGCGAAGACCGGAAGCGTATATCGCATCTTACGTCACTCCTCCAAATCAGCGGATCCAGATTGATCATGAGTGCATTCTTAGCGGGGCGAGAGTATAGCAGCGCGGCCGAATTCGGGCGAGCGTTTATGCACCGGACAAACGAAAAGCGCAGCATTTTACCGCTACGCTTTCATCTTGCTTTTCTTTCGTTCCGGCTCAGGCCGGCTATTTCACATCAGCCCAGCCCTTGCCGTCTTTGTAGTGCAGAATGACTTCGGAAGTCTTCGTGAGATCGAGACCCTCCCATTCGATACTGCTGCCTTTGCCATCGACGATCTTCAAATCCCACTTGTTCCGATTCTCGCGATCGTCGAAAGAGACTTTGACGCTTTCGCCGTCGGGCAGCGGTTCGCGTCCCAGGACATCCTCCTGCCAGTCATTGACGTCATGCGGCGAAATGTAAAGCTGGTGAATTTCAACTCCGGTCTTGTTGACCAATTGAAAGTCCTGTTTACCAGGCGCCGCAAACGCCATGGAAACGAAAAAGACTGCTACGCTAAGCACCAATAGAAGCCTGAAAATGAAAGTTTCGTCTTTCATGGCCGATAATTCCTTTCCCTATTAATTCTTGTAATCCGGGGGACCAAAACTTTTAACGATGCTATCTCGAGGAGGACGCCTTTTTCTGATTCATGATCCTTATACTGCTCGGCGCCCGGTTATCAGTTGAATTACCAAAACAACCAACGCGATCACCAGTAATAGGTGAATCAGACCTCCACCCAAGTGGGCCAGAAAGCCAATCAACCAAAGCACCAAAATAATCATCAAGATCGTCCAAAGCATTTGTTTCCTCCTTTTTTATTTAAGACTCAACGGGGGAGCCGGCGCCATTTCGTTTTCGTTCTTTGTGATGCAAGCGCGTGAACTGCTGCTGCAATTTCTCCAATTCGGCGTCCGTCAGGTTTTCCAAATCGACCAGGCCCGTGCGCGCACCCTTCACTCCTTTAATGAGTTCATCCAGCTTCAAATGAATCGCCTTGGCATCGCGGTTCTGCGTGTTCTGGATTAAGAACACCATCAGGAAAGTAATGATCGTCGTGCCGGTGTTGATGACCAGTTGCCAGGTGTCAGAAAAGCGAAACAGAGGGCCGGTCGCTGCCCATACCACCACAATTGCGACGGCCAGGATAAAAGCCCATGACGATCCGACAATGGCCGAAACAGTGTGGGCAAATTTGCGAAAGAGTTCGTTCATCTGGCATTGCTCCTGGGAAACATGACTCGATCAGGGGCGGCGTTGAGTTCAGCGAGTAACCTCTTGATCAGCCGCGTCTTCACGCGGCCGGCTTCTTTCGGGTGCACCAGATAGCGGACGATTGCGTCCAGCCAGGTGTTGGGATTGATGCGAAACAGCACGGCCGGCCGTTCTCGCACTTCCAGTTGATCCACTGGCGTTTGCGACAACAACTCTCGAAATACCCGGACGCGCCTCATCATCGGCTCGCCAAGTTCCTTTTCGGTTACCCTTTGCATTGTCTCGGCCACAAATTCCAGATCGCTCTCATACGCAATGCTGAACTTGATTTCGTTCCAGACGTAGGGAAACAAGGGCCAGGTGTAGTTGTAGACTTCATTGCTCAAGACGCGCGAATTGGGAAAGCGGATGACACGTCCGCTCGGATGATCGGTTGACAACAAATCGCCGCCAAATTCCCAAAGCGTGGTATCGATATAGCTGACGTCAATAACGTCGCCAGTCGCATCACCGATTTTTATTCGATCGCCGACTCGGTAAGGCGCTCTGATCAGGATATAAAGCCAGGCAAAGAAACTGGTGATCGGGGTTTGCAGGGCGAAACCCAGAATCAGCGAGACGAGTCCTATTGAAACAACAGCGGTGTACCAGTTCTGAAAGAGCAGCGACAAAACAATGAAGATCATGAGGAGACCTACGCTGAGTTTCACTATCCGTCGCAGATTGTATTTGGTAACTGCGCTCTCCAGGCCGCCAATGAGATAAACGTCGATAACTTTCGCAATCGCCAGCAAAACCACAATCGCCATTGCACCCACAGTCAGCTGGTGCAAGAGCGATACATACCTGGCCGCGAAGCCAAGAAACTTGAATTGCAGGAAGAAGTAAAAAACAGCCAGGCTTAAGAAGACCAACGCGTGAGTTCCCAGCCAGACTTTATCTTTCGTCTTCGCAGCGGGTTTTGAATCTGGTTCGGTGCCAGTCGTCTGCTTGAGCGCCTGCTTTACTTCCGGCTGCTCTTTTATCTGTTCGACTTCCGTGCGTAGAGTTGCTGCCATTTCCTACAATCACCTGCTGTCTCAGTGTCTGTTAACGCTAGTCAACTAGGAATAATTCATGATTAGCGCCTGAAAGTGCTTAAGCAGATGCCATGCCAATAAGACAGTTCGTTGTAGAATTTGTGAATTCCGCAACCTGACGCGAAGCAAAATGACAAGCTTGGCCCAGTGCCTGCCTGGCTGAAAACATGATGAGTTCGCAGCTCGACAAATTCGCGATCGCCGCCATGCTTCAGGAAATCGGTGCGTTGATGGAGTTGAAGGGTGGCCAATACTTCAAATCTCGAGCCTACAAGCGGGGCGCGCGGGCCGTCGCGGAAATCGACGCCGACCTTGGAGAGTTGATTAAGTCCGGACGCCTGACAACCGTACCGGGCATCGGAGCAGCGCTGGCCGCTCAAATCAGCGAGATGTATAAAAGTGGAAAGTCTTCGCTGCTCGAAAGGCTTCGTAGCGAGTTGCCACGCGGAATCGTTGAGCTTTCGAATGTGCCGGGTCTCAATCTGAAGAAGATTCAAAAATTACAGGAAGCGCTGGGAATAGGAAGCCTCGATGAACTGCGGGCCGCCGCCAGGGCTGGCCTCGTGCGCAACGTTCCGGGCTTTGGAATCAAGACTGAGCAAAAACTTCTTGAGACAGTCTCCACGAAAAAGGAACCGGTTGATGAAGTCCACATTCATCACGCTTTGCGATTGGGAGAGCGGATTATTGAATACCTGAGATTGTCGCCCGGCCTCTTAGAAATCGATCTCGCCGGCGAGCTGCGACGCTGGCGCGAGACTGTCCCCGAAATTGTGGTGGTCGCCGCAGCCAATCGACCGGTGGCGCTAATAGATCAATTCGCGCGCTTCCCACTCGTGATTAGCGTGAAAGAGCGGACCACAAGTTCGTGCCGGGCGGTACTGACGGAGGGTGTTTCGGTTTCCCTTCTGGCGGTTACAAGAGATCGATATCCGCTCACCTTGTGGCGCGCGACGGGATCGTCCGCCCATATCCAAAAGCTGGAAGACATTGCAAGTGGAAAGCGGCTCAGATTCACTGATCGAAGCCTGGAAAAATCCGGTTCAGCGAAATCAAAGTCGCGTAGCTTTCGTTTGCCGAACGAGGAATCAATTTATCGTGAACTCGGCATGCAGTTCGTGCCCCCCGAATTGCGCGATGACGTCGGTGAAATTGAAACTGCGGCACAGGACCGGTTACCCAAGGGTCTCGTCGAACTCGCAGATATTCAGGGAATGGTTCATTGTCACACGACCTATTCCGACGGCAAGCACTCGATTGAACAAATGGCAAAAGGAGCGGAAGCGCTCGGCATGAAATATCTGACAATCAGCGACCATTCTCCGACCGCTTCTTATGCCGGCGGGGTTAAGCTCGATCGCCTGAAGCGGCAATGGGACGAAATTTCCGAAGTGCAGGAGAAGGTGAACGTTAGATTACTGCGAGCAACTGAGTCGGACATCCTCGCCGATGGTTCACTGGACTATCCGGACAGAATTCTGGAAAAGTTCGATGTGATCATCGCCAGTATTCATGCGCGCTACAAAATGGACGAGGACCAAATGACCAGGAGAGTAACCAATGCCATGCAGCAGCCGTGGTTTAAGATTTGGGGTCACGCTTTGGGGCGTCTGATTCAGCGACGGCCGCCATTTGCATGCCGCGTCGAAGAGATCCTGGACGTCATCGCCGAATCCCGGGCGGCGATTGAAGTCAATGGCGATCCTTACCGTCTCGACATGGAACCGCGATGGTTACGCGAAGCCCGAAAGCGAAAGATCAAATTTGTAATATCGACCGACGCGCATTCCGTAAGTGCAATGAACAATTTGAAGTACGGCGTCGGAATAGCTCGCCGCGGATGGGTACAGCGGAAAGAAGTTCTCAACACGCTTTCAGTGAAGCAATTTCAGAAAACGGTAAAGCCTGGGTAAGCCTTGAGCGTCGCGTCCAGCGTAGTGAGCGACACCTTCCGCTTTGCCTGCAGTGATCGACCGGCTGAAGCCGTCGGACATCAATTCATTCAGCACTTCACGTGTCCCAGCAACCAGAATACGACCAGGAATATTAGGATGGTGCTGATGCAGCCGCCGCCCCACTTCCAGGCGGCAACGCCGGCCAGGCAGCCGCGTAACGGACCTTCCACGTAATTTCCTTTCAATAAACAAGTGCGCGTTCAGCGATTAGTCATTCACTTTTTCGAGCGGCGTTTTTGATCGCCGCGATCGCCCTGACCCGCCTCGACTGTCGTTTTCGCATGCTGCCGACGATCGGTGGACAATGAACGGTTCACCTCCGATACATCATCGAATCGTCCCTTTTGATCGCGCCGCACGAAACGCTTGTCACTACCTGTATCAATCAACTCACGATGGCTTTTTGCTTGTTTTTTCTCAGGCATGAATCTGTATCCCTCCGGTACATTCATCGATACGTTCTGTCCATTTTCGACCCTACTCTTGATGTGTTGAGTACGGTCTGTGGGTTAGCTCGCAATCACGATGCCAGCATTAATGCAGGTTTCGCAGCTCGTTCGCAGCCGACCAAAACCATTCGATGAAAAAACGATTGTCTTGACAGGCGGCGCTGAGCTGATTCGCTCGTCTGTAACATCAGCATCAAGTTTTTGATTCGTCAATTTGCAAACTGCCACGCCGTAACAGAGAGCGTCAGGTTTGGCGTGCATCTTGCTGGTTCGTCAGAAACTGAGAATTTTGACGAAACGCCGGGAGGGATCATGAAGCAGGATCACTTGAAAGAGCTGTTGTATCAAGCACTCGAAACTGAATTGGGAGGCGTTGAGGTTTACACCACCGCACTCCGCTGCGTGGAGAACAAAGAACTAAAAGAAGAATGGGAAGAATATCTTGATCAGACAAAGAAACACGTGGAGATTGTAAAGGACGTCATGGACACTTTGGGTCTCGACCCCAAAGAGGAGACACCCGGACGAAAAATTGTCCGCCACATTGGCCAGTCACTGGTCAAGGCGATGGAAATGGCGCTCCGCTCCGGAGGGAACGGTGCCGCTGAGATTGTCGCCGCAGAGTCCGTCGTGTTAGCGGAAACCAAAGATCACCTTAACTGGCAATTGATTGGCGAAGCTGCAAAGAAAGCCTCGCGCGAAGTCGCCAAGGCGCTGAAAGCCGCCCACGACCAGGTCGAAGACGAGGAGGACGAGCATCTCTATCACACCGTCGGTTGGGCGCGAGAGCTGTGGATCGAAATGTTAGGAATGCCGGCTGTGATACCTCCGCCCGAGGAAGTGAGAGACGTGGAAACGGCTATCGGCGCTGCGCGGGCGCAACAATCTCGCGCGCAGATGCTTTAGCAAATTATTCATTCGAGGTTAAGCGAAACATTCTTAAACAAAAAGAAAGCAGTGAGATAGCCACTCGTCATCGAGGAAAGGTGGAAAGAAGGGCGGAGGAAGTATTAGTTATTCCCAAACCTGCAAAAGAAGTTGCGACGTCCGGCAGCGACGCACCTTTGGGAACAGCCGGCTCAGCCGGAAGGAATTGCTCGCGCAGTGTTTATTTCGCCTCGGCCGCTGATTCGGGCTACGTCGCGTGAGAAGTTCTAACTTTGCTGGGCGCTGAAACTACTGCCGCATAGTGAGCTAGCGGAGCGTACTCCCACCTCACCCCATTACCCCATTTTTTGAACAGGAACGTTACGATTCCCTGTAGCGATCTGGGACAAAACCTTGTCTCGTCTTCCGCTAAGTCATAGAAAACTAATGATGGCCATCCCCTTGCTTGGCTCGAACCTGTTTGTCCCAATTAGCCGCAGCCGGCGGCCACAACAGGAGCGCAACGTTGAGTCCCAGCAGCAAACTGGTCTTGCTTACTACAATTCTCGTAATGGCCGCGGTTGCTGTTGAAGGGTTCGTTCTGCTCGGTCAACGGGAAGAGATACTCCAAACCGCCACTCGAAACGAAACACTCGCGCGAGCTCAGATTATGCAGGCGGCAATCGAAAGCCAATATCTGAATGATCGCACATCGCTCCCGGAATTCCTGAATACGCTGAGGAAAAGTTCAGAAAATGACACAGTTGCAGTGCTGGACGAAAGCGGAGCGATCATCAGTATTTCGGGTGAACCGTCACTGGCTACAAATCTTGTCGGGGACACTGAATTGAAGACAGCGATCGGTCAAAATCGGCCCACGCAGATGTCCCGGCAGGATTATGTTTTCACGGTGCTGCCGATAAGGTTGGGCTCTGATCGCCGCGGCATGCTGGCGGTGATTCATCCGCTCGCATCATTGCAATCACAAATCAGGTATGCACGGCGCTCGCTAATTATCGCGACCATGCTGGTGACGCTGGCAACCTTTGTGATCATTTTGTTTGTCACAAATCGATTTCTTACCCAGCCTCTGGAAAATATTCTTGCGGGAACAGAAGCGTTCGGCAGTGGCGATCTCGACTTTCGCGTGGTGGCGCCTCACGGTCGGGGCGCTCTGTTCCGGCTGACCATGGCATTTAATCGCATGGCGGACAGGCTGGCCACGCAACGCCACGAAGCCGAGCAGAAAGCCGAGGAGCAACTCGCCCTGGAGCGGCAACTGCGCCAGAACGAGCGGCTGGCGATGGTGGGAAGACTCGCGGCGAGCATCGCTCATGAAATTGGCGCCCCGCTGAATGTGATCGATGGACGCGCGGAACAACTAATGATGCAGCCCAAAGCAGCCCTCGAGCGCCGGCAGCGAAATCTGACGATAATCCGGGCCCAGACAAAGCGTATCGAGCGTATCGTGCGCCAACTGCTGACCTTTGTCAGACCCTTCGAAGCCAGCCGGCAAAACGTCGAATTGCAATCGCTAATAACGGAAGTAATCGAACTGGTTGAGCCGGACGCGAAAAACTCGAACGTCAAATTCGACATTAGCGGCCTTAAAAACTTCAATCTCTTCGCGGATGCCGAATTGATTCGTCAGGTCTTTCTTAATTTGTCGATGAACGCGATTCAGGCAATGCCGGTGGGAGGGACTTTGCGGATCATCTCGGAGCAGGATGCGGTCAAAAAGAATGGCGACCTTTTCACATCCGTCCAATTCGCCGATACCGGCGAGGGCATCCCCCCAGAGCAAATCAATTATGTGTTCGAACCATTCTTTACTACCAAGCGCGTCAGCGAGGGTACCGGCCTGGGACTGGCAATCTGCCAGCGAATTGTCGAGAAACATGGCGGATGGATCTATGTGACAAACGACCCGAACGGCGGCGCCAGCTTTACTATCTACTTACCCTCGAGCGAAAAACAGGCTGAGAAAGCTCCGCCAGAGGACGCGAATGTAACAACTGAATTATGACTAAAGAACGACTGTTGATTGCGGAAGATAACGCCGATTTGCGGGATCTTCTTCACGAGATCCTCGAAGACGCCGGTTATACCACCGTGAGCGCTTCCGACGGGCAGGCGGCCCTCACGCGAATTGACCGCGAAGACGAAGTTATTGATCTCGTGCTGACGGATGTGCGCATGCCCAAGGTGACCGGCGACGAGTTGCTGACCGCGGTGCGCGAGAAGCGTCCGGAGACACCGGTCATCGTCATCACCGCATTTGGATCGGTAGAACGGGCAGTAGAAATGGTTAAGGCCGGCGCTTTTCAATACCTGACGAAACCTTTTGTCGCCCAGGATTTGTTAAAGATCGTCGCGGAGGCTCTTGTCCAGAGTGAACCTCATCGCGAACATGCGCGGCTACGACGGCAAATTCCGGATCCGCCTGCGCGGATCATCGGAGCTTCGCGACCAATTCGCGAATTGTTCGAATTGATCGGGCGCGCAGCTCCCAGCATGAGCACGATTGTAATTACTGGAGAATCAGGAACCGGAAAAGAACTGGTGGCCAAGGCACTGCACCAGGCGTCAGGGCGCAATGGCGCTTTCGTGCCTGTTAACTGCGGAGCTATTCCCGCGGAGTTGATCGAAGCAGAATTGTTTGGCCATACCGGGCAGGCATTCACGGGAGCCAAGAAGGCGCGTGCCGGTTTGTTCGAAGCGGCCCACGGTGGGACGCTCTTTCTCGATGAGATTGGCGATCTTCCGCTCGCGGTTCAACCCAAACTCTTGCGCGCGTTGCAGGACGGCCAGGTGAGGCCGGTCGGCAGCGATCATGAACGGGAAGTGGACGTGCGCGCCATCGCGGCAACCAATCGCAACCTGGAAGAGGAAATGCACGAAGGCCGCTTTCGCGAGGATCTGTATTGGCGATTGAATGTCATTCAATTGCATGTGCCGCCACTGCGCGAGCGGCCGATGGACATTCCGCTTCTCGTAGAACACTTTCTGGCTAAGTCGGCAGAGGCGTCCGGCATGCCAATGCTTGATATCTCGCCCGAAGCATTAGCGTTGCTGACCACTTACCCGTGGCCGGGAAACGTGCGCGAACTGGAGAATGTTATCGAGCGCGCGGTTGCTCTCGCGCGCGGGTCCCGTTTGACGCCCGGCGATCTGCCGGAAAGGATTTCCGCCGGTGGCGGCGCAGCGGCGATTCTCGCGCGTTCAGGAGATCGGCCCCTGACCCTGAGAGAACTCGAGCGCGAGTACATTCTTGAAACGCTGAAGCAGACGGGCGGAAACAAATCAAAGGCTGCAGCATTGCTGGGGCTGGATCGAAAAACGCTCTATCGGAAGCTCGATGAGTACCGAGCCGAAAATCAGGCCGTCTCTCCGTCGCCCGAACCCGCATAATTGAGCATATGAAAAGAGCGGTCCCGTCAAAAAAACTAAAAAACTGGGGTCAGGCTTGCGATCTTTGCGATTCTCGAATTCCAGCGGAGCATAGCCCGATACAAAGACGACCGGCTGGGCAATTCATAAAGGATAGATTGGGGTCAGGCTTGCGATCTTTGCGATTCTGGACCTCCATAACCGCACAACTCAAGAAAAACGACCGGCTGCGATCCATGACGCGTGGGGTTTAACTAACGGCAGATCCACCACATCGGAAGAATCGCAAGAATCGCAAGCCTGACCCCGGTTTAGTTATCCACCTCTTATTGGTTTACTGTTCAACGCATCCAAGCCTCAGTTCACCGCGAGTCAAAGGTAAATCTTCCTCAATTATTGCTTAAGAGCTTCAATAGATCGCCGGCCTCTCTACGAACATCAGTGTCGTCGTCTTTGATCGTCATCTCGATTAAATGTTTAGCTGGTTTGGCGTCTTTTCCACACTCACCAAGAGCTACGAGGCTTCTCCTTCTAATCTCGACGTCTGAATCTTTAAGAAGCCTTTCTAATTCTTGAAGGGCCTTGCGGTTGCTAGGATCAATTCTTATTAGCGCTACGGCCAGGCGCATCCTCACATATGGGTCTCTGTGGTTGAGTAAGGCCTCGAGATCAGGCACCGCGCCTCTAGCGGGCGGACCGATTTTTCCTATAGCGGGAATGAAGGATTCACAAAAACTTGAAAAATAACCTTCACAAGTATCAGCGTTCTTTTTGATAGCATCTAGTAGGTCGGGCACAGCTTCAGCTGCGTCAGCGCCTATGTTACCTATTGCCCTGGCTGAAAACCAGGCAACATCGCGATTACTGGGAACAAGGTTTTTTCGTAAAATGGGTACAGCCGCTCCAGCATATGGACCAAATTTCTCAAGAGCTTCCGCAGCAGCCCTCTTATCGTAATCGTCGCCTTTGTTTAATAAGTTGCTCAGAGGCGGAACCGCTTGAGCACCAATAGATGCACCCACCTGTTCTGCAATTTCTCCCAACACCGCGGCGGCATTAACGCGATAGATGCCACGTCGATCATTGAGCTGATTGAGAATAAAAGACAACGCATCTTTGTCCTGAGGATTCTTCAACAGCTTCGCTTTTGCTGCCCTGAGTTGGTCGATATTTGTCTCGATAGCCTGTTCAGAGCCGTTGCATCCAAAAACTGAAAGACTTAAACAACCGACAATAATACAATTCATCACCAACATCGACATATGAAGAGCTCCCTTCCCTCCTAAAATGGATTGTAGTCATAGTAATACTGCGAATTCTGCAGGATCGAGGGGAGTTTTCTCCTGAAAGCAAAAGAACTGGGGTCAGGCTTGCGATCTTTGCGATTCTCGAATTCCATCGGAGCATAACCCGATACGAAGGACGACCGGCGGGCAATCCATGACGCGTGAAATCGACTAACGGCAGATCCACCACATCGAAAGATTCGCAAGAATCGCAAGCCTGACCCCGGTTTAATTCTTCGCGGTCTGCTTCTTACGCCAAAAATGAATCGGCGTTGATACCAAGAGGGCAAGGAGGACGCTTACGCCAAGTGTGAGGAAGATAGCATAAGCCAAATCAATCCCGTGAATGTCCGCCGATACGAAAAGAAAGTAAATTGACAGGCCCAGCGTCATAGCGAGATTTGGGACAAGTCCCATCAAGATTATTCTCTTGCCAGCAACTAAAGAGACAATCAAAGGAAACAGCAGTGAGACAATAATAAACATTCCCACGTGCGCAAACTGGCTGGCGGCAATAAAAATAAGATACGTTGAAAGGATGCCGAGCATTATCCCCACGATCAAAGCACCGATATCTCTTTGGTTCATATCGCCTCTTGCTCAAAACACAACGCGTTGGTTGACCGAATATGCGCAAGAATCGCAAGCCTGACCCTGGTTTAATTTCTTGCTGGGGCTGGATCGAAAAACACTCTATCGGAAGCTCGATGAGTACCGAGCTGAGAATCAAGCCGTCTCTCCCGAACCTGCCTGATGATGAAATGAAAAGAGCGGCCCAGCGGACCGCTCCTTCCGTCAGGAAGACTCCGTAAGGAAATTCCCAATCACCCTAATTGGGCGATTTTAACGGGAGATTTCTTTGCCGGCGTCTTCAACAGCTTCGCCGATTTTTCGGCGCGCTTTCCCAAAACCTTCCTGGACTCGTCCTCTGACCTGCTCTCCCCGGCCTTCATCTTCCAGTCTTGGATTGCCAGCGATGCGGCCGATTTTTTCCTCGGCTTTGCCCTTGACCTGTTTGCCCTTGCCCTTGATCTCGTCTTCGTATTTCATTTTTCCTGCCTTTCAGAAAATCGTCGCAAAGCGTTCAAATTCTGGATCGTTCAAAGCGCGAAGCCACGGTGTCTATATGGCCGCGCGACGACCGGTGATGAGTTGCAGCACCAGCACCACCAGAGCGACCAGTAACAAGAGATGGATTAGGCTGCCCCCGATTCCTCCAATGAAACCGAGTAACCAAAGAATCAACAACACCATCAAAATTGTCCACAACATAACTCTGTGCCTTCCTTCCTCCCGAGTTATCCCGAGGCTTTCCGTACTAAAAAAGTCACACATAGCTCGGCAAACACTATGCCGCGCGGTATTTATTGAGTGTGGAGGGTGATTAACTGCGAAAGAATCTGAAAAGATGGCGGCTAATGGTTTTTTTGTGGTCTATTGCCCCGACTCTGTGGCTGCGAGTCACATTTATTTGCGCGAATGCTGTTTTTCCATTTCACAGTTGATCTCGCCGCCAAAAATGATCGCCGCGCCGGTTAGATAAAACCACAGCATCAATACGATCAGCGCGCCCAGCGATCCATATGTCGCACTGTATGAGTTGAAAAAATGTAAATAGAGCCGAAAGCCGAGAGACACGAGCAGCCAAAGCGCGATGGCCACGCCGACACCGGGAGTCAACCAGCGACGGCGATAGTCGGAGACGGCAAATTTTCCCCGGCCCTTTGTCGCTCCCAGGTCAGGCGCGAAACGATAAATAAGACCGAATGTGGTCAGCACGAAAGCGAGCGCGATCGGCCACTGTGCAATTATCCAAACAGAGGTAAACAGCGTGCCTGCATCCATCTTCGCGGCGACAAAATAGCCCAGCTCACCGCCATAGAGCACGATCGCCAACGCCGAAATAATTAATACTGAGACCACCATAGTTAATATCACTGAAGTAAAACGGACCTTCCACCAGGGGCGGGTCTCCCTTATGCCGTAAGCGACGTTAAGTGTTTGCCCAATTGCGCCAATACCGCTGGACGCGGCCCAAAGCGCCGCCAGGAATCCGAACGACAGTTTTCCGCTGCCGCGCGAATCAGTCACTTCGTTGATCGTGTTTGTGATCAGGCGGATCGCCGAGGATGGAGCTACGGTGCCGAGATACGAGATTAGTTCTGCTCGCAATTGGGAGCCGGCGCTGTCGAGATAGCCAAAGAGCGTGATTAAGAAAAGCAGGAGCGGAAAGATTGAAAAGAGGAAGTAATAAGACAACTGCGCCGATCGTCCGAAAATGTCGTCGTCGCTTGATTTCTTCCAGACACGACGAAGAAAATCCGGAGAGATGAGTAACATAGACCGTAAGCCCGTGCTGCCTGAAGTTCAGCGACTAAGGCCTGTTACTTGACCATAGTTCCGGTCCGGCCCCAGCGGCTGTTGGTAAAGAAATCGAGAGGGCCATTGAAGGGCTGGCTTTCGTCATAAGACCAGTAGACAAACATCGCCCGGCCAATAATCAGATCTCGCGGAACGAAACCCCAGAAGCGGCCGTCGGCGCTGTTATTTCGATTGTCCCCCATCACAAAATAGTGATCCGGCGGGACCACATGCTCTGGCCACGTCACGACACCCTTATTATCGCTGAAATAAACACTGTAGGTTTCGCCAGGTTTCCGCGGCGGATCATTAATGATATCGAGCGGTCTATTATTCTCGAGCTCCGGCGTGGCCCCCAGGTCATCATGATCGCGCGAGATGATTTGGTGCTCGGGAAGCGGCTTGCCGTTTACGTAGACGAGTTTTTCGCGCACCTCAATATGATCGCCCGGCAAGCCGATAACTCGCTTCACGTAATTGGTCTTAAACGGAATGTTATCAGGGCGCTCATCATCAAGCGGATTATTCGGGTTGCCGGGATACTTGAAAACGATGATGTCGCCACGTTCGATTTCCCGTTGGGGCAGAAGCGAAAAGCGCGGGCCCGGACCGAAAATGAATTTATTGACCAGCAGATGATCGCCGATGGTAATCGTATTCTGCATGGACCCGGTGGGGACTTTTACCGCCTGCACAATAAAGGTCATGCCGAAGAGGGCCATGATTACCGTCACTACAGCCGACTCGAAATATTCGCGGAAAATAGTTTTAGGCGGGCCAACCGGCTCGGTGGCGGTCACCTCGCCCTTGCGGCCGTTATCAGTGACCGGGCGGGACTTGAACTGCTCGACCTTTGTGCCTGTGCTTACTTCGGTTGCGGTAGTTGTATCACTCATCTTTTCCCATCGTAGTTGCTGCCGCGATAAGCGGTCAAGCAGGCTTACATGCAAATGCAAAGCGACATCGTTCGAGGTTCCGAGTTCTACCTTTGGGCGGTAACACAGTGCCCACCTGAAGACAGTACTCCAAATTGTTACTCAGGCGCTCGATTCCATCTGTTTCAAAGCTTCGCGGGCGGCCTCAGCTTCGGCCGCTTTGATCGTGCGTCCCTCGCCGCGGACCTTTCCGCCATCCCAAATTAGTTCGACATGAAAAGTGCGATGGTGCGGCGGGCCGATCGTTTCTACCACCGTATACTGAGGGGCAAATTGACGCGCGGCCTGCAACTTTTCCTGGAGAGTCGTTTTCGGATCTGCGGCGGCGGCTGCCACTGGATCCGCTTGCCGCAGCTCTTCGCCGAGCGCGCGATCAACAAACGAGGTCGCTGCCTCAAGCCCGCCGTCGAGAAAAATTGCGCCGGTAACCGCTTCGAAGACATCCGACAGCAAAGCCCGTTTGCGCCGGCCGCCGCTTTTTTCCTCTCCTCGACCAAAGCGAACGAATTCACCCAATCCCAGATCGGCGGACGCCTTTGCCAGCGTCGGCGCGCTCACCAACCGATGCTTCATGCGTGAGAGCTCGCCTTCGGTCGCATGTGGATAAGCTTTGAAGAGATAGTCCGCAACGATCAAACCGAGAATCGAGTCGCCCAGGAATTCCAGCGCTTCGTTGTGCAGATACCGGGCTTCGCGATGCTCGCGAGGAGCGACCTGCTCGTGCGCCCACGAGCGATGGGTCATCGCCCTGGTGAGCAGGCTGCGGTCCTGAAAACTGTAAGCAAGAACCTGCTCGAGCAGATCCGGGTTGAACGTTTCAGACGCGCTCATTGATTCGCGATTGTAGCAAAACGCCGAACGCATCGTCGAAAACAACGAAGCGCTCGGCGTTGAAAAGTTCCGGGCTTGCTAATCCGGAATTAGCCGCGCCGGCTATGATTGGCACGGGACCTTGGTCGCGGAGTCGGGCTCGGTTTGGCAACCGCCGGTTTAGTCGACGTGGTCGTTGTGGTGCCCTGTTTACTCCCCGTCGCCGCGCCACTAGCCGCAGGTCTGTTGGCCGCTGGCGAGGTTGAATTTCCTGAACTGGCGGGCTGCGAGCCAGTCGTCGGAGTAGGCGTCGCGGCTGGCGGCAATGACGTCAGCGGCGTCGGCATATCCGGCAAAGGCTTGTTAAGAATGCTGGCCACGAGCACATCGAGACCGGCCTCGGATTTATTCCGAGCTTTGTAGGCTTCAGCTAGGTCGGACATGAGGCCCTTCTTTACCGTCGTGTCCGAGGCCAGAGCTACCGCTCGAGCCAAAGCATCTATTTGCCTATCGAGTATCTGATTTATGTTGGCGATCATCAACTTACTCTCGTCAGTTTCGACGGTGAATCCCTTCGCCCGGTACTCGTCGGTGAGTTTGGCGCGGGGGCCATCGTTGTAAGCCGAAGCGAGGTTGACGTAGAGCACTGGATTCTTTTTCAGGTCAGACTCGATGCGGGCGGCCTTTAGGAAGAATGGAATTGCGTCCCCGGGATTGTTCTTCAACATCGCGGTGCCGATTATGAAATTCTCCCAGGCCAGCGCCTGTTCTTTCGACGTAAATGGCGCGAAGGCTTTCCCCGCCTGGATCATATCGATTGCTTTGTTGGCGTACTGGATCGAATCCGGCAAGAGCGACGCGTCGCCCGAGGTCGAGGCATTATAAGCAGCAAGGGTGATGAGAATATCTCCTCTGACATATTCGCCGTCGGCCCCAACCACCTGTTTGCCCGATCGAACTGCCTCGGCCCAGCTCTTTTTATTGAATGCCTCTTCGAGCTGGTTCTTGCTGCTCGCATCGCTGGTAGCTGCTTCATAAGCAGTTACCCACTTTTTCAGGTACGCAGCAATCTGGTCACCGGGATCTTCGGGGCACGAAGTTAGATAAGTCTTCGCGGCATCATAGGCAACTTTCTGCTGCGGCGGCTCGCCTTTTCTATTATCCAGGAACTTCTGGTACCAGGCGGCCTTGTTTTCATCATTACATTCCTTGGATTGTGAAAATGCCGGCGCCGCAAAGACGGCTATCATCGCCGCGAGTGTTATTAGTTTCAACGTCCTTTTCATTTGTCTCCTAAAAGCCTCCAATCGATTCCTCGTTGCTTACGAAACCTGGGTCGCGAGGAGCGGGGTGGAACACAATCCTTAGATGCACCTCGCGAATCAACTCGTTGTCGAGCAACGACCGTGCCGTGAGTTGTGAAGTAAAGTCTGAGAATACCTCGCGGTTAATATAAAAGCGAGCGGCAATAATCCTGCAACTGTCTGCATGCTGTCAAGCTCAAGTTGAAAGATGACGATGGAGCGCGCGATTGCCGGAGTCATCCGGCAAAACGCCGAACTCACGTAAAGACCTACATAAGTTCGGCGTTAGCTGTTTTGGTGGCTGACTAGCCGAAAAGGTGTTGTGCTGACTATTTCTGATCCGGCTGGACTCGGCGTGGCCGGCCCTCAGTGGCTTGCTTGTTTGCCGGTGCTGACGTCTTCTGAGCGGGAGCAGCTTTCTGCTTGTTTTCCAGGGGCATCGCCGTCGCCTTGACCTTGCGCGCCGGCTGGGTGGCTGGGGCGCCGGCCGAATCAGCACCCGGATTGGAAGCGTTGGCTGTATCGTTGCCCTCAGCCGCATTTTCTTCGGCTTCGGTGGCGGCTTTCGTTTCCGCCTCTTCTTCGTTAAGCGCAGCCGCTTTCTTATTAGCATTGCCGGGCGTGTCGGCGTCTGGGGCTTCCGCCAGCTGCCAATTGATTTGGGTCCCAAATCGCGGGCTAAGAGCGCGATAGATGTTTCCGGCGATGGCAGCGGGCAAATGCCCATGCGCATCTGTTCCCCGGGTGATTACCACGACGGCCAGCCGCGGATTCACAACGGGAGCATAAGAAGTGAATAGTCCGAGCCATGCGCCCTGGCCAATGCAAGTTCCAGTCTTTCCGGCGACCGTCTGTTCGGGCCGGTAAGCTTTCTTTCCGGAACCATAATTCACGGCGCCAATCATGCCGGGCACCATGCGCTTCCAGGCTTCGTTATCGATGTCTATCTTGCGTCGCACTTCTGTCTTGAATGAACTGTTCTCCGGCATCGTCCGAGGCACGTGGGGGATAAGTAACTTCCCGCCATTAGACATAGCAGAAACGAGAGTCGCGAGTTGGATGGCCGTAATCTCGAAATCATCTCCGTGCGAACTCATATGGTTGACGGCATAACCCGACTTGAATAGCGGCACCTTTCCCGGCGATTCGTTCTGATAGTTAATGCCGGTCTTTTCTCCAAGACCCAATTCCCGCGCGTACGAAACCATCTTATCGAATCCGACCTGGCCGCCGACGTGTTGGAAATAGGAGTTATTCGAATAGGCAAGCGCGTCAGTAAGGTCGATGCGGTACCGGCCACCATCGCTAACCGTTTCAATCGGCTGAATCACCTTTTCGCATAATCCGGCCACGCCGGTCACCAACTTGATCGTTGAGCATGGTTTGAAACCACGACGCAGAGCCCATTCCTGATTAACCACTGTGTAAACGCGGCCGCTTTTTGGATCCATTACGACTACCGTCCCGGCATGATTTCCCAGCGCGGCGATCGCGGCGTTGCGGACTTCCATGTCCTCGCCGGTGGTGCTGTCCCTGGCAATGTTGCTTTGTACTTCGTTACGCATCCCTTCATCGATTGCTCGCTGACGCGCGATTGCGGCCTGGCGCGCAGCTTCAGCCCGACGGCGAGCTTCTTCGAGTTCGCGCCGGTGCTTCGACTCGAACTTGCGCATTTCCGCGGCGCGCTCGCGCTTGCTTAGCTTGTGGCCAACCCGGCGTTCGAGCTTCGCCATATAGGCTGACTGCTCGCGAGCCATTCGCGCGCGCTCAGCTCGCATCTCGCGTTTTGAAAGATGGGCGCGACCGCGCCGGCCTCCGCGGGCCACCAATCTGCGTTCGCGTCGCGAACCGCGGCCGGCCCGGCTGGCGGCACGGCCGCGCGCGTGCCTGCCTCGCGCGGACGTTTCAGTTGAAAAGGAAAAAGTGAAGCCGAAAAGGATGAGTAGGCTCAATGCGACGTGCATTAGCCTGGGGGAACGTAAGTGCATCTTCAAAGTCCTCGCTCTCAAAAATTGCAAGCGAAAATCCAGTTCCGCCGGGTGGACCAGATTAACTCTCATCTAATTGGTTGCTCATAACGCGCGGAGGGCAAGCATGCGCGTTGTGCCTCTTAAAGCCTTGGAAACCGCTAGGGCCGCTCAAATCTGTTTTCAAACCGGAGCTAACTCCAAATGTTGCGGTCTCGGGGAGTTGCCTTGAGACCGTCGCAACTATAACATCAGATTAAAGGAAACGGCAACTATTTTAAGGGCGGCAAGTCTTCTCCCACCTGCGGATTGAGATTGAGTGCGCAACCAGGAGCCGACGTGAGCCACGCACTATGAATCTACCTGGGTTCATAAAGAGTTTTCGCATCCGTCTTTCGTTGCTGCTCGCCGCGCTGCTGGTGCTCACCTTAAGCGTTCAGTATTACGTCAATCTGCGCGCCGTTCGCAGCAACGCGCAACTAATCGTCGAACAGCAACGGGCAATCATGGCGGGGGTCGCACTGGGTGTGAAAAGTATTTCCAGCGATGTCTATCTCGACGACCTGCGCAGAGAGACCAACGCGGCAGTGCTGGATGAGCAATCGGGCCAGGTCCGAAATGTTTTGCTGGTCGATGATGAAGGGAAAGTTCTCGACAGTCTAAAGAAAGACTACAGTCCGCGCGTGAATGCTGATGGCTCGAATCGCTATGTGCAAATTAAAGATGTGCCCCTCCCGCCCGTCAACAGCGCCGTCGAACTTGCGAGTGACGCTGCGCCGCCGCCCGGCATTAATGTGGGTCCGAAATTAAAAGCCGGCGAGTCAGGCGCATTCTATTTTTCCAACACTACCAGTGTCTTGAGATCGCAGGCGCGCCGGTCCCTGCTGTATACGCTGGCGGTCTTATTAACGACCGCCATTCTTACTGGTATGGTAGTCTGGCGTTTCACCCTCCCCATAAAGTATCTATCAACTGCCGCGCGGCGCATCGCCTCAGGTGATTTTTCATTCCGCGTTCCAGCTGCGAAGCGCAGTGATGAAATGGGAGAACTGACAACCCTATTCAACGAGATGACGGTCAGGCTCGAGCGGGCACACAAACTGGAAGCTCAATTGCACGAGACTGAAAAAGCGGCGGTCGTCGGCCGGCTGGCCTCGGCCATTGCGCATGAAATTCGAAATCCTCTTAATTACATAAATCTGACACTCGATCATCTGCGCACCAGTTATTCACCTCAGGACCTGGCCCGTCAGGAAAAATTTTCGGCGCTGACGACACAACTCAAATCAGAAGTGGCGCGGATTAATACGAGGATCGCCGAGTTTTTGAATTATTCGCGACCGCCAAAACTTGAACTCAGTCGCGTTGACCTTAATTCGACCCTCAAAGACGCCCTGGCTATGGTCGAGGCCCAAACCGTCGAAAGCGGAATCAAAACAAATATCGACCAGCGTGGCGAAGTTCCAGCCGTCATGGCCGATGCCGAGGCGCTTCGATCGGCACTTACAAATCTGATTATCAACGCAGTGCAGGCGATCGATGGCCGTCCGGGCGCGCTCTCGGTTGTTTTAGCCAAAGACGATGAATCGCGCGCGCGAATTGAAATCAGCGATACTGGCCGGGGAATTGCCCCGGAGGATATTGCTAAAATATTCGAGCCATATTATTCAACGAAAGAAACGGGCACGGGTTTGGGACTGGCGATCGTCAGAAAAGTGATTGACGATCATGGGGGTACGATTTCAGTAAAATCGAAAATCGGCGAAGGCACGACATTTACGATCACGCTGCCAACGAACCCGGTAACCGCTGTGTAGTGGTGGGTTGCGGCCCGCTGCGTTTGAAAATACTCTATGCCAAGAAAAACCATACTCGTCGTCGATGACGAGAAACCACAACGCGACATCCTGCAAGAGATCCTAACGACCGCCGGATACGATGTAACTTCGGCTGCCTCAGGCGAAGCCGCGCTAAAGTTCGCCAAAGAGCGCAACTTCGATTTGGCGCTGACCGATTTAAAGATGACCGGCATGGACGGCATCGAGCTGCTTCAGCACCTGTTGGAGCTTGATTCTTCGATCATCGTGATTCTGTTGACGGCCCACGGTTCGATCGATTCAGCTAAAGAAGCGTTGCGGCGCGGCGCGTTCGATTACCTGCTCAAGCCTTTCGATCAGGAAGCGCTGCTGGAGACCATCAAGCGCGCGCTGGGGAATCTGGACAAGATCGATGTCGAAATCATCTCGGCTTCACCGAAGATGGAAGCCGTGAAGAAGATGATTCTGAAAGTCGCGCGTTCAACTTCGACTGTCCTGATTCGCGGCGAGTCCGGCACGGGCAAGGAACTAATCGCCCGCGCGATTCACAATCAATCACCGCGCTCTTCGGAAATGTTTCAGGCAGTTAACTGCGCGGCCATCAATGAGAACCTGTTGGAGTCGGAACTGTTCGGTCACGAGAAAGGTTCGTTCACGGGCGCGCACGCAGAAAAGAAAGGACTATTCGAAGTCGCTGACAAGGGCACCTTATTCCTGGACGAGATAGCGGAGCTTGATGTAGGCATGCAAGCGAAGATCTTGCGCGCGTTGCAGGAACGCAAGATTCGCCGGGTCGGCGGCACGCACGAACTGTCTGTCGACGTACGCGTCGTGGCGGCCACAAATCGCGATCTGCGCGCGATGGTTGCCGACGGCCGTTTCCGCGACGACCTCTACTATCGCATCAACGTTTTGTCGATCGACGTGCCGCCGCTGCGCGAGCGCCGCGAAGACATTGCTGTTTTGATCGATTACTTTCTCAAGAAGCACACCAAAAACACTTCGCGGCTGGTGCGCGGCCTTACGCCCGAGACGAAACGGATGATGAACGATTATGGTTGGCCGGGAAATGTCCGCCAGCTCGAATCGGCGATTGAGCGGGCCATTCTGCTTTGCGAAGGTGACATGATCACGCCGGACGACCTGCCGAGTGAAGTACAGCAGGAAGTAAAGGGGACGTCTGCGGGCGCTTTCAAACTACCTCCGGAAGGCATTTCATTCGAGGAGGTCGAGAATCGAGGAGGTCGAGAAAAACCTGATCCTGCAGGCGATGGAGCAGACAGATTACAACATCACGAAAGCCGCAAAGCTTCTGGGCATGACTTTCCGGACACTACAGTACCGTTTGGAAAAATTTGGCATTAAGAAGGCCGGTGCGGAAGAAGCGGAACCGGCGGAAGGTTGACGGCGTCGGTCTGCCCGATAAAGTCATAAGCCTAAGGCGTTCGCGAATTCCAGCCCAGGGTCTCTACCCTGGGAAACCAATTGAAATTTGACAGAGAGGACACTCATACAAAGCGAGTCGATCAAAGAAAAGAGGTGGCCCAATAGATGGGAAAAGGACAACTGAAAAGTCGCATGAAGAACCTACTCATGTTCCTGCCGAACATGGTCGCTCTCTGCGCGCGGCTAATGGTCGATTCACGCGTCCCGCGAACAGAGCGGGCGTTGTTCGCGGCCGCGATCATTTACGCGATCATTCCGTTCGACTTTATTCCGGACATGATTCCTTTCGTCGGCCAGGTGGACGACCTGTTTCTGATCGGCCTGACTTTGGCGCGTCTGATCGATCGCACTGACAATCGCATCGTGCGCCAGCATTGGCGCGGCGGCGGCGACGTGACTCAGCTAATCGATTCGATCGTCCTGATTGCTCCGATGATGATCCCCCGCCGCATCAGTCGCGTGCTGATTGCCAAAGTCCGACCGACTGCCGAAGGCACCGGCCTGCTCCTTAACGCTTCGAAGTTTGAGCCGCTGATGGTTGAGGTGCCCGAGCGAATTCCTAAAGCGCGGCAGGAAAGGAAAACTCCGGCCGATTCTGACAGGTCGGAGATTTCCCAGGAGAAAACCAGGTCAGCTTAGGGCTGCAACGGCTTGAGGAATGACGGGTAGGGCTGTTTCGCGCGGCTGTTCGCGATTGACGGGTTGGTAAAGTATGTCGCGCTGCTGAGGAATGAATCCGGCCTCCGTGATCAAGTAACGGAGAATCTTTTCGTCAGCCCGATTATGCGCACCCGCCGCTGACACCACATTCTCTTCAATCATAATCGAGCCCATGTCGTTCGCGCCGAAGCGCAACGCCACCTGCCCGAGACGGAGTCCCTGCGTCAGCCACGAAGATTGAAAATTTTCGATGTTGTCGAGGTACAGGCGCGACACTGAAAGCATTTTCAGGTAATCAATTCCGGTTGGCTCATCCTTGATTTTCCGGCCGAGTGCGGTGTTCTCGCGTTGAAATGTCCACGGAATAAACGCGAAAAAGCCGCCGGTTTCATCCTGCAAATCTCTAATGCGCTCGAGGTGCCGCACCCGATGCTCAATCCGATCACCGATGCCGAACATCATCGTCGCGCTTGAACGCAGGCCGACGCGGTGTACCGCCCGCATCACCGCAAGCCATTCGTCGGTCGTGCATTTTGTCGCCACGCGCTTCCGTACTTCGTCATCCAGGATCTCCGCGCCGCCACCGGGCAGGCTATAGAGTCCGGCGTCTTTCAAACGCTGCATGATGGTTTCGTAATCAAGACCTGAGATCAGATGAATGTTATGAATCTCAGGCGGCGAGAAACAATGGAGTTGAAAGCCCGGGTATCTGGCACTCAACGTACGTAACAAATCTTCATACCACTCAATACCAAAGTCGGGATGCAGTCCTCCCTGCATCAGCACTCCGGTCCCTCCCAGCGCAATCGTCTCGTCTATTTTCGCGGAAATTTCATCGATTGTGCGCACGTATGTATCCGGCGCCCCTGGACGTCGATAAAAAGCGCAGAACGTGCAGACCACATTGCAGACGTTGGTATAGTTGATGTTCCGGTCGATGATGTAGGTGACGATGTTGTCGGGATGCCGCCGCCGGCGAATTTCGTCAGCCGCGGCGCCGATCCGAGCAACATCGTAGGACTCGAGCAGCGCCGTGCAGTCAGCCGCCGACAGTCTCTCGCCGGCGAGTGCGCGATCCAGAATCGGTTGAATGTCTCGTCTTTCTGCCATCTTCAAACTAATTCCCGTTTGCATTATCCGATTATTAACGAACCATTTTCAAATCGCGTTTCTGAGCGATCAATTTGTGCTTTCCGGCGAGCTTGAAAAAAAGTTCGAGACCGGCGACCAATTCATCGTTCAATTCAAACGAGATGTTCCTGGTCAGGTACGATTGCAGTTCGGCTCGACTAATGCCGAGCCGCGCCTGGTACTCAGTAACAATCTGATCGAGCTGGGCCAGACCCTCATCGCGGGCCGCGGAAAAATCAATCGCCCGTACTTCGTCGCGAGCTCTTTCCCGAACCATCCACATCGCGAACACAAATCCCAGCCCGGTATATTGATGCCAGACAGTCGCCAAATCGAAAATCGCTAACTCAGTCTGGTGGAGTTTCATTGCCGGGTCACCAATCACCAGCGCCGCGTCATTCTCCTCGAGCATCGCCGCTAAATCAGGCTGCATGACTTGCCAGTAAGGTTCAAAGCCCAGGAACTCGCGGAAGATAATCCTGACCAGCGCGACGGAGGTGCGCGAGGATTCGTCCAGCGCGGCCCGCCGAATCTGTTTTAGATCATCGGTCTTGCTTGCCAACACAACGCTGCGCACCGCCGAATGCGAACCCACACAGACATTGGGAACTATCGAGACGTCCGGGATGCGTTGATATTCGATCACCGGGACGAGCGCGGCCTCGACTTCGCCGCGCGCAAGCATGTCAGCGCAGCGAGCCGGTGCTTCGTCGGTAAGCAGGTCAACCGTCTCGCGATTTGAGCCGTGAAGAAAACTCCAAATCAGCGGCGCTGTGTTGAGATAGCTGGAAGCGGCGATGCGCGGTAACGCAGATTTTTCTTTCACGGATTTGTCAGCGTTTCAGCGGCGTTACCGATCGCACCGGCAAAAACGGCACCGGGATGCTACTGCACTCGACCGGGGCCTGCAAGGACCCTGGAATATTAACTTCTCATCTTCTCTGAACGAGCTTTTGCGATTATATTGGTCGGCACATTATGATGAAATACTACGACATCAGCGTTCCCATTTCTTCTCGTACTCCGGTCTATGACGGCGATCCGGGCGTAGAGATTCAAGCCTGGAAATCCCTGGAAAAGGGCGACTCGTCAAATGTTTCATTCCTGCATTTTGGCGCGCACACCGCAACGCACGTAGACGCCCCGGCGCATTTTGTCCGAGACGCGCGGCGGATCGATGCTCTGCCAATTGACGTCCTTATCGGAAGTGCGCGCGTTGTGCGGGTGCCCGACGATGTTATGGCTATCAGCGCGGATTTTATTGGCAGCCAGGATCTCGCCGGCGTCGAACGTGTATTGTTCCACACGCGTAACTCGAGCTTCTGGACCGAGAGCTCTTTTCGCAAAGACTTCACGCATCTTGCGCCGGACGGCGCCTGGAAATTGATCGAACTCGGAGTAAAGCTGGTAGGAAATGATTATCTCTCCATCGAAAAGTTTCATTCCGGAAATCATCCGACGCACATAGCATTGCTGTCGAATAGCATAGTCATTGTCGAAGGATTGAATCTGACGGAGGTGCCGGCAGGCGACTATGAATTGATTTGCCTGCCCTTGAAGATCGCGGGCGGCTCAGGTGATGGCGCGCCGGCCCGCGCTGTGCTGCGAACGTTATGATGTTTTGAGGCGGACTATTGCCCGCCTTTAGGAAAATTGGCGCACCCTAAGCAAATGGAAAAGCCGATTAAGAAGGCCAGGCCCGACGCTCAATATCGCGAGCGAGTTTACCGGATTGTCCGCCGCATTCCGCCGGGCCGGGTGATGACTTACGGCCAGATCGCATACATGCTGGGTGAAGGTTATACCCCGCGCACGGTAGGATTTGTCATGCATGGCGCCAACAGCAACGATACGCCGTGGCATCGCGTTATTAATTCGCAAGGACGCTGCTCAACCGGCCAGGTGGTTTTGCCGGCAAACAAACAACAGTTGATGCTGGAAGCCGAGGGCGTGAAGTTTGATGCGGCTGGCAAATGCGACCTCGCTATCTATCTGTTGAAGCCGTCGAGCCGGCGCCCCGTCGAAAAACGAAACACCAAAGGCAAACAGAGGAAGACAAAACGATGAACATCGACCCCATGGCCCAACGAACTCCGTACGAGGTCAGCCCGAGACGCTATTCAGTTTCACACCAGATGGCGACCACCGCATTTGAGTTGCCGAACTTCCGCGTGACTCAAACCCTGGGAGTGGTTCGCGGGATCGTGGTCCGTTCCAGAAACGTTTTCGCGACCATCGGCGCTACCTTGCAAACGATTGTCGGAGGCAACATCACCCTGTGGACGAAGATGTGCGAGGAAACGCGGCGCGATGCGTTTGAGATTATGATCCAGCACGCTTCAGAGATTGGGGCCAACGCGATCGTGGGCGTCCGCTATGATACGACTGAGATTTCAACGGGCGTGACCGAGGTTTTGGCTTACGGGACTGCAGTCATTGTGGAACCAACCGATTCAAGCTATCGCGCATGAGCGATCAGAACCTCGATGAAACTGGGATTGCGCGAGCGCGCCAGGCCTTCGCTTCGGTCCCCTACGCACAGTTCCTTGGCCTCGAACTCGGCGAGATCAAATACGATCAGGTCTCAATCCATTTGGATACTCGCGCCGAGCTTAAGCAAAACCAGGGTGTGATCCACGGTGGCGCGATTGCTTCTCTGATTGATACCGCTTCGGCGTTTGCAGTTGTCACGCGCCTCGCCCCTGATGAGCGCGTCACCACGACCGACCTTACGATCCATTACCTGCGCCCGGTGACTGAAGGGCGCTTGACGGCGACCGCCCGAATTGTCAGAGCCGGACGGCGCCTTTTCGTTTTATCGATCGACGTCGCCAATAAGGATGGTGTTTTGATTGCTACGGCTGTTACGACCTATATCAAGCTCCAATAAGTCCGCGTTCCCGGCAATCGCTTGACTCTTCCCCACTTTGCCACCCTGATCGATCTCACTTAGAATTTTAGGTTCAGAGGTTTTCTGGTTTTAGATCAGCCGGTTTCGGAGACCGCGCTCTGTCTTTATTCATGAATGATATCCGCAAACTGGTCCGATATTTTCGCCCTTATAAGCTTTCACTAATTGTCGGCATTTCCTGCATCCTGGCCGGCGTCATTTCCAAGGTGACGATTCCGCTAATCGTGGGCGGCGCCGTCGATCAAAACTGGAATGACGTCAGCTGGTCCCGCTTGACGATCGCCGCGACCAAGGTGCTGATTGCGAGCCTTATCAGCGGCATATTTCTCTTTCTGCAACGGCGGATCCTTATCGGCATGTCGCGGCACGTCGAATACGATCTGCGTCAGGATTTTTATGCCCATTTGGTCGATCAGCCCCTTTCTTTTTTTCAGGAGCATCGGGTCGGCGACCTGATGGCCCGCGCCACTAATGATCTTTCCGCTGTCCGCCAACTGGCGGGGCCGATGATCATGTACACGCTGCAAACTGTGTTCGTGGTGATCGTGGTGCTGCCGATAATTTTTGTAATCAATTGGAAGCTTTCCCTGCTCCTGTTTGTCACGATGCCGTTGGTTTCGCTTACGGTGAAGTTTTTCGGTCAACAAGTTCACGTGCGTTTCGAAAAAATCCAGGACTTTTTCGCCCAAATCACAGCCCGGGCGCAGGAAAATTTCACCGGAGTGCGGGTCGTGCGCGCCTATGCTCAGGAGAACGCCGAAATCGAAGCCTTCAATAATCTCAACTGGGAATATGCGCAAAAGAACCTTGGGCTCGTGCGCGTCGACGCGGTGATGCGACCCTTGATGACGTTCTTGATCGGCTTTGGTTTTGTCTTGATCGTCTGGGTCGGCGTGCCGCTGGCAGTGCGCGGCGAAATGACTGTGGGCCAGTTTACGGAATTCAACATGTACCTGGGGCACTTGATCTGGCCGTTGATTGCGCTCGGCTACGTCGTCAATCTTTATCAGCGCGGCATGGCAAGCTGGAAACGCATGCAAGCCATCATGGCCATCAACCCGGCAATCGTCGATGCCCCGGATGTAAAGTCGCAGCCGGCGATCACCGGGCGGATCGATTTCCGCGATCTGACTTTCACATATCATCCGGCGAGCGATCCGGTTTTGCAGAACATTGATCTGACCATAGACGCCGGCCAGACGGTCGCTTTCGTCGGCCGTACTGGAAGCGGAAAATCCACGCTGGTTAACTTGATTCCGCGTTTGACCGAAGCACCGGCGACCAGCGTGTTCATTGACGGTGTGCCGATTGCGGATTATCCCCTCGCTCAATTGCGTGGCGCTATTGGATATGTGCCCCAGGAAACTTTTCTGTTCAGCAACACCTTGGCGAAGAATATCGCGTTCGGCGTTGACAAAACCGACCGCGCTCAAATCGAATGGGCGGCGGAGATCGCCGGCCTGGGCGACGATGTCAGAGGTTTCCCGGACGGATTCGAGACGCTGGTTGGTGAACGCGGAATCACGCTTTCGGGCGGGCAGAAACAACGGACGGCCATTGCGCGGGCCGTCCTGCGAGAGCCAAAGATCCTGATTCTTGATGACGCGCTTTCTTCCGTCGACACATATACGGAGGAGAAAATTCTCGGTCAGCTTCGGGGTATCATGCGCGAACGCACGAGCATTATTGTGTCGCACCGGATCTCGACGGTGCGTGACGCGGACTTGATTTGCGTACTTGATGAAGGACGCATCATCGAGCGTGGAACACATGAGGAACTACTGGCACTTGGCGGTGAGTACGCCGAGCTTTATGAGCGGCAGTTGTTGGAAGAAGAACTGGCAGCCACATGAGGCAGAAGGCAGTAAGCAGTGAACAGTAAACGCATTTAGAAGACTGCGGCGGAAACCGCCTGTCAGAGAGGGTGCAACCGAAACCCGACCGTCAGGGAGGGTGCAAAACTGCAGAAAACCCGCTCATGAGAGGGAGGTGCAACGCAGAAGAGACCATGAAAACTGACCCCAGCAAAACAAATCCTGACGCGCGTTATCGTACGCTGTTGATTCTCTGGTTTGCTCTCACGATGTCAGTTCTGATGTATCTGCTTTTCGTTCAGCTGACGATGGCGGAAGTAGATCCGAATCAGAAGCTTAGTTTGGCTCTGAACACACTCGGCCTCGTGCCGGTGGCGCTTTCATTTTTGTTCAAACAAAAGATCCTCGAAAGATCGGTCGAGGAGCAGAGAGTCGATCTGGTGCAGGTTGCTTACGTGGTCTCGTTCGCTTTTTGCGAAGTGCCTGCATTACTGGGCCTGGTGGATCACTTTGTGACGGGTTCAAAGTATTACATTGTGGGTTTTAGCATCGCGGGTCTGGGAATGCTGCTGCATTTTCCGCTGAAAAAGAATTTGATTGCGGCGTCGTACAGGCAGTTTTGATGAACTGATCCAATTCGGTATTGGAAACCTGAAACGTGTCCACATCGGTCAAACAATTTCACGAAGAAGAAGCCATCGGCAAGACGTATGATTTTCAGGTGGCGAGCCGATTGTTGCGCTATCTGAAGCCGTATCTCAGGTTGCTCGTCCCGGCGCTGGCATTCACGCTTGCGCTTAATCTTCTCGGGGTGCTGCAGCCAAAGTTCACGCAATACGCAATCGATTGGTACATCCTTCCACGCAAGACAGAAGGCATTACGCTGTTCGCATTGCTTTATGTCGTCGCTAACCTGCTGCGCTTCATCTTCTCTTATTTTCAGGCGGTGATGCTGAACAGCATTGGCCAATACGTCATGTTCGATTTGCGGCGCGAGCTTTATGACAAGCTGCAACATCAGGAGGTCGCCTACTACGACCGCAATCCGGTCGGTCGCATCATGACCCGCCTGACTGCCGACGTTGACGCGCTCAACGAATTGTTTACGTCCGGAGTTACGGATTTGCTCGGTGACCTGGTGATGATCGCCGCGATCATTATCATGATGGTTTGGATGGACGTGCGTTTGACGCTAATCACGCTGTTGACGGTGCCGTTGCTTTTCGCGGCGACGACCTGGTTTCGCAAGGGCGCCCGCCGCGGTTATGACCTGGTGCGCACGCGCATCGCCCGCATCTTTGCATTCCTGCAGGAGCACTTCTCGGGCGCGCAGACGGTCCAGATTTTCAACGCCGAAGCAAAATCGCTGCGGCGGTTTGCCGAAATCAACGACGAACATCTCAAAGCGAACATCGATACGATTTTTTATTACGCGGTATTTTTTCCTTTGGTTGACCTGATTGGCTCCGTGGGTATTGCCTTGATTATCTGGTACGGCGGGTATCGCGTGCTGCAGCACGCGCTTTCGCTGGGCGCCCTCGTCGCCTTCATTCAATATTCGGGATTCTTGTTCCAGCCGATTCGCGACATCTCCGATAAGTACAACGTGCTGCAAGGCGCGGTCGTTGCTTCACATCGCATCTTCAAGGCTCTGGACGAGCCGGTGGCAATTACCACGCCTGTCCGGCCGCTGCGTAAAGAGCGCGCCCAGGGCCGGATCGAATTTCAAAACGTTTGGTTCGCCTATAAGGGCGAGGATTGGGTCCTGAAAGACGTTTCCTTCACGATTGAGCCGGGACAGTCAGTGGCTCTTGTGGGCCACACCGGTTCCGGCAAGACGACAATCACTAATCTGCTGATGCGGTTCTATGATATTCAACGTGGACGCATTCTGTTGGATGGTATCGACGTGCGCGATTGGGACCTGCAATCGCTGCGCGAAAATTTCGCGGTCGTCTTGCAGGAAATCTTTCTCTTCAGCGGCACCGTCGAAAGCAATATTCGTCTCGGACGCCAGGACATTTCCGACGAGCGGATACGCTGGGCCGCCACGGAAGTGCGCGCCGACCAGTTCATTCAGCGCCTGCCGGACATGTATAAAGCAGAAGTGCGCGAGCGCGGCGCCGGTTTGTCGGTCGGACAGAAACAACTGATTTCCTTTGCTCGCGCGCTGGCCTTCGACCCGGCGTTGCTGATTCTCGATGAAGCAACCAGTTCGATCGACACCGAGACTGAGCAACTGATTCAGCAGGCGATCGAACGGGTGATGAGAAATCGCACCTCGGTGGTCGTGGCCCATCGCTTGTCTACGATTCAGCGCGCCGACAAAATTATAGTCATGCATCATGGTGAAATCCGCGAGCAGGGCTCGCATCAGGATCTGCTGGCCCTGCACGGTTTGTATTGGAAGCTCTACAAGTTGCAATATTCCGATCCATCGCGGCTCGCGCCGGCGACCGAAGACGAAGAGGACCAGACTGTGCCCTACCGGCCGCGGGGGCCAAGCTTTTCATTCAGTGAGGGCATGGGCTAGCAGTTAACGAGACGTTTCTAACTATGGAAGTTGAAAAACAAATTATTGAGGCCCGGCACGCGGCGACTGATCTGCAGGTTGCCGACCTGACTAACGCTGAATGGAATAAAGCGCTGCCGGTTCGAATCGACCGATATTGGTCGGGCGAGCCGGCGCCCCACGGACGTCAAGCCGAAGCACGCGTTCTCTGGTCGCAAAGGGCCCTTCACCTGCTCTTCGTCTGTCATCAGAGCGAACCTCTGGTCGTCGGCGCGAATCCGCAAACTGACAAGAAGACAATGGGCCTTTGGGATCGCGATGTCTGCGAAATTTTTATCGCGCCCGATCCAAACGTAGTCGAACGTTATTTGGAGTTTGAAGCTGCTCCCACGGGCGAATGGCTGGACGTAGCAATCCATTGGACCGCGGAAAAGCGCGAATCAGACTGGGACTTTCAGTCACACATGACCGCTGCCGGCAGGATCGAAAAGGATCGGGTGACAATCACGATGCGCATCCCCTGGAACCACTGGATTCACGAACCGCAATCCGGTGAGCGTTGGCGGGTAAACCTGTTTCGCTGCGTCGGCAAAGATCCGGCGCGCGGTTATCTCGCCTGGCAACCGACGCGCTCTTCACAACCAAATTTTCATGTGCCGCAGGTTTTTGGCTGGCTGATTTTCAGTTAAGAGAATCAGGCCTTTGCTAAAGACTGGTTGATAAAATTCAAATAGCGGTCGCGTGCCTCATTATCAATAGCGACGATGCGCGCGCCGAGCAAATACCCGCACCCAAGTTCAGACTCTTCCAGCCGTTCATAACGCTTGCACACAACCCGCATCACCACCGGTCCATCCGGCAATTCGAGATTCAACTGCAGTTCGCGCTGTTCCGCCGCGAGATGATATCCGTCAAGGTGAACTTGCGGCAGGTTTAGCGCCAGGCCGTTGGCGCTGATGTCCCGAGTGTGGCCACCCAGTTTTGCCAGTCGCTTGCGAGATCCAGTTCCATTCGTCTTTGGACAGATTGAAAGCGAGAACACAAGTCGAATGCCAAGCCGAGGCGATCGCCGCCGATCTTTTACAAAGACGCGTACTCGAGACACCAGGGAACGAATCAACTCAGGCACGGGCCAACCTCACTTATGCAGCAGGACGGGGCTCAACTAAAGGTCGATTGAAGGACTGGCAAGAAGGAACGCCCTCGCGTTCAGGGAGATTCTAACTGTTTGCCCAAACCGAAAGCAATAGTGAAGTCTTGCCGGTAGTGGACGGCTCTGGAGGCCGAAAAGCTTTGGCCTGTCCATCGCCTTGGACGACAACTGAAGTTTGTTGGACATTTAGGCCGAAAAGCTCGGCTTACGGCGAAGTGGGCTTCAGAGTCAGCGCGATGCGATAGACGGCAGGACTGTCTACCTCGACATCTTTCGACACTGTCTCGGCGCCATTGGCTTTCAAGGTCACGCGGTACTTTGCCACGTCTGGCGGTAAGCGGAAAACGAATTCGCCGGTCTCACCCGTAACCCGTGAATCCAATCTTTTCGTCGAGTCACCGTCCAGGATTTTCGCCAAATCAACGCGCACGCCGGCGACACTGCGCCCAGCTTCGGTGAACACGCTGCCGCGAATAAAAGTGATCGAGCCTTCATCAACGGCCAAACGCAAATCGTGAAGCGAGCGCGTTTTGCCGGCCCTGACTTCCAGGTCGTCAATTGAGCCGGTGGCTAGTCCCGGCTTGTGGAACGAAACCGCGTACACGCCGGCGGGAATTCGGGCGATCATGAATTCGCCCCTCTTGTCCGTGATCGTGCGGGTTACCTCGCGCTCTCTCTGCCGGACGATCACCTCGACGCCTGATGGGGATCCTTTTTCGACGCTCACCTTCCCTTTAATGGCGCCGGTGTTTTTGTCCTGAGCGAGACAAGCGAGAGAGATGACGAACAATACCATCGATGCGAGGAGTGGTTTGATTATTCTCATCGGCGACTCCTGGAGATCCCTTTAAATTTATCACGAAGATACTTAAGTTGCAGCGTCGTTAGGAAGCATCCTATAGCGTGACCGTTGCCCTCTGCGTATAATCATATCGAAGTGTTATGCCATATTCACTCATCTCAGTCCCTTCACAGCTTGGCGTTTCTTCAGGAAGCCTGCGGAAGTGGTCGCTCGGGGCGCTGGTCCTCGCGCTGATTTGCTTCACTCTATTTCCCTGTCAGGCGCAAGACTCAAAGACCCAACGTCCACGTCACGTGCTGCCCGCGGAAACCGAACCGCAGGAAATCATCAAGATTGACACCGATCTCGTTCCGGTTGACGTCACCGTAACGGACGCCACCGGGCGACCCGTGCGCAATCTGCGCCGGGAGGATTTCAAACTCTTCGAAGACGGAGTCGAAAGGCCAATTGACTCTTTCAATGTTGAAAAGACGGAAGGCGCGCCGCGGCCGGCGGCGATTGTCTTTGCGCTTGATCTCTCCGGAAGCATGACCGCCGAAGAGATCGATCGGGTAGCCGATGCCATGCGCGAATTCTCGCGCCGCCTGGCTGAGCACCCGGCAGTCTTTGCCGTCACGACCTTCGGAATGCACGTCAAAACTATTCAATCATTCACTAACGATCGAGAGAAGCTGGAACGCGCCTACAATCGGCTCGCGCACGAGCCTAATGGCTTGTCTACTCATACCTATGACGCTGTCGACGACGCCGTACGGATGCTGGTGCGACACGCGCCCTTAACACGACAACATCAACTGGTAAAACGCGCGGTCGTCGTGATCACGGATGGCTTTCCCGTAGGCGATGTGGTCTCGCCCGAAACGGTGATCGAACGCGCGAATGCCGCTGACGCCAGCGTCTATGTCGTGACCATGCCCTCGTACACGCGCATGCTGGCCTCTGCGCAGATGGCGCCTTTGCCGACGCCTTTGGATGTCAGCGGATTGGTTGAAAGGACCGGCGGCAAAAGCGTCTATGCCAACGAGAAAGATCTCGGGCCACTGTTTCGAGCAATCGCTGAGGAGGTTGTTTCTTCTTACGTGCTCGGGTTCTATCCGCCTGAGAATAAGCGACACGACGGCAAGTTTCACATTATCCGGATTGAGGGTCCTCAGGGCATGATGTTACGGCAAAGCCGGCCGGGATATCAGAGCCAGTAAGCAGAAGGCAGTAGGCAGAAAGCAGAAAACAACTCGCCCGGATCTCGCTTGCTGCTTTCTGCCTACTGCCTACTGCCTTCTGCTTTTCAGTATTCATCCTCGTCTTCATCCTCGTCATAGGACTCTTCTTCCACGATATCAAGTTCGACGGGATCGAGTCCGACAATTTCAAGTTGAGTTCCACATTCTTCGCAATCGACAGTTTCGCCCTTGTCCACATCGGTATCCACATGAACATCGGCGTCGCATTCAGGGCACGTTCCGGTCGGCACTTATCTTACCTCCAGTGGGTTTTCGATTTGTTTTGTTGCCGGTCAATCTAACCGCAGCGCTCAAAATTTTGCAATGCGCTTTGCGCGTAAAGCTAAGTCAGGAAATCTTTCAAGCGAAAATCAAAGGTTTACGCACAAAATGACCGCGCGGCATCATGATCTATTACACTATGATTCCTAATTTTGAGCGTCGCAGGGGCGGAATATTTACAGCACCGCGCAAAGCCGCAACCCGTTCCGTCATCAGCGAGACCCGGTCTCGCTCGTGACGGATTCTCTTCTGATAAATTGACGTACGGCAATTAACATTCGGCTCCTAACGGAGCCAACTGAGACGAGCGCAACACCCAACAGCGCGACCGCTGCGATTGTCATGGATGTTTTGAAATCATACCTGAACAAATAAGAGCTCGCCGTGGCGCTGGCCGTCGCGCTCTTCAAAGCGCGAGGCTCGGTGGCCGGTTCATCGCTCACGGCAAAGAAATCGCCCCGTCCTTCATCGACGCGCAGCATTCGCTGGGTTTCAGCCAGAGTGAACGGGCGAGCGCCGCGGCGGCCGAATACAGCGATCTGGTTTCCGCTTTCGTCAACCGCGCGGTCGCGATCAAGCGGTTTCGAAACCGCCAGGGCGTTACCTTTGGTTTTGAACGAAGCGATAAGCTGCGGCTGGGGGCGAGGGCTAAAGCCGGCATAGGCCGGCATCGTTTCCGGCGAAGTCAGTTGTAAAATGCGCAGGCCGTTCTTTCCATCGGCAACATACGCGAACAAACTCGCGTTAGTCATCGCGATTTTCACCTGACGCGTGTCGTTCAACTTCCCTTCCGCATTGTAGTTTTGATCGAGGCGCGGCTTGTCCGGCTGTTTCACATCCACAATCGCAACCCCGTCCCTGCCGTTCGCAACATACGCGTAAGTTCGCGCGACGTAGACGTCACGGGCGTCAGCAAGCGCCACCATGGCGCCGGGAATGATTCGTCCGTGCGCGGGATCGGTCAGGTCCAGAACTTTCAATCCATCATCGTCAATGATAAAGCCGTAACGAAATTGGATGGCGACCGCGCGAGGATGTTTGAAGCTAAGCCGGCTGACTACTTTTGGATTCAGCGGATCGTTAAGATCGACGATAACAAGTTCCCGATCCGTGGTCACGTAAGCATGCGTGCCGGCTATGACAATGTTGTTCGCGCTCGTCAGCGCGCCGTCGGGATTGAAAGCGCCTTTCGCATACCTCGCCGGATCAAGCTGACGCTTTAAGTAATTATTAAGCGGATCGCCGTCGAGTAAGGTTGCTGCGTTAACCACCACCAACCCTTCGAACTTATCGACGACATAGAGATAAGCGTAAAGCGGATGTATCGGTTGCTCTTCATTGAGCAATTTATCCGGACCCATCTGTCGCGCCGTTTCCGGATCTACCATCCGGCCGTCCGTCGTCAAGCGCCAACGCGCGGGATCGACCGCCAGAGTTGAAGGCGCGGCGACGGCGCTGGCGAATTTCGTCTTCACATAGAACTTCTGGCCAAACTTCGAAACAGGCGCCGTGGTGATGCGCTCAGAAAACCCCTTCTGATCGATCTGAGCTATGTCATAGACTCGCAAACCGCCCTCACCGGCGGCGACGTAGGCGTACTCGCCGCGCAACTGCACTTGTAAGACTTTCGGATTGCCCTTGTGTTCGTAAGCTTCGCGCAGCTCGCGCCCGCCGCTCTCGAACTTCTGATAATTGTCGGGATAGGCGACCTTGTGCAGCGTACTTCCGATCACCGCCTGGGGTTCGGTGCGTTCGGTGGCGACCACCGCTTCGAGCGCATCGTCCGAAGCGACATAGACATATCGCCCAATGAAATTGACGAAGTTGGTGCCCTGTAAAAGCAGCTGCGCCATCCATGCATTGTTGTCGTTCTTATTTGAGACGTGGCAATCGCTGCAGCCTTTTGTTTCCGTGGCGCGCACTGTGTGCGGCACATGCGTATTGAAAGTCTGGCCCGAGTAACCTTCGGCAGAGACTGTCTGTTGTTGCGAGTAAATCCACTCGCGATTCTGGTTTTGCGAACTGACGAGGACTGCACTCGATGAACGCACCGGCGCGACCCTGTTTCCCGTGACCGTGCCGTCACGACCAAGCATGAAGACGTCGTCCCGGAGGACCTGATAATTGTAGGTCGTGTAATTCCGCGTGTCTCCGCCTTCGTTATGACGATTCGGCATCTTGCGATTTGCCTGCATTGAAAGATGACAGCCAAAACAACTGGTCATCCACGATGAGTGACACGAAAAGCAAGTCATGTTGGAATCGCGATGCGCCAGCAGCTTATCGTCGCCCGGCACGTCACCCCAGGTCGCGTTGTCCGTCCGCATGGTCTTTGCGTAGCGCGACTTCAGGCTGTAATCCTCAGGGTGCGGTGCGTTGGGATTGATCGTGTCGATGGTTTGCTTGACGCGCCACCAGCGGCCGGGCACGACCATTGAATTCTGAATGATGTCGCCGGCCTTCAAAGCGATCTCGTTACCGTTCTCATCCTTCTTCTTTGAATCATTTCTGATGACCTGGAACAGCGCGATCTTTCCGCCGTCGGGATTGCGGAAGCGGATATTGGCCAGCGGGCGCTTCGGGCCTTCACTGTACTTCTCGTCTTTGACGCCGGCGCCGGCCGCGAAGCCTGAAGTCGACAGTGTCGCGCGCGCGCGAATCGTCCCATGACAATCGATACAACCTATTTCAATAGCGGCGCGTGGTTCGTTGTAAAGGATTCCGTTGCCATGCGCGTCCTGACGAAAATGACAATCGACGCAGTGCATTCCTTTCTCGAGATGAATGTCATTCAAATGAACAGCCTTTCTGAATCGATCGGGATCGTCAGGCGACACAATCTCGTTTCTGTCATTCAGCAGATTCCCTTCCCGATCGCGCTTGAACACCTGGCGAAACATCCAGCCATGACCGTGGAAATCGGCAAATTGCGTGCGCTTGAGCTGACTGTTGAATCGTGGAGTTCCGGTCTGATTCAGAAATTCAGATTCGGACCACAACCCGCGGAGGCTCGAGGCTTCGGGATTGCTGTCGAGTTTTCTCTGTTCTTCGCTCTGCGTCGGATTATGCTGATCAGCGGGATACATTCTATCGCCATCCGTCTCGTTGTCCCACCAGATCAAACCGAGATACGACGCCACCATATTTTCGCCGGGATGTATATGACAGATCATGCATTGCGAAGTTGGAATGCGGCTCGTCAGTTGATGTTTGATGGGATGACCCGATTCATTTTTCGGAATGCTGATGTCGGCGCTCTGTGACATGCCGAGATTGCCTGCTGAGCTGTAAAAAGCAGAATGCTTCGGATCGCGATCGTTTGCATAAGGAACATGACACGCCGGGCATCCCGATGAACGATAATCGCCCGGGTGATCGTTGGTGCCGAAAAAATTAAGCGTCGGATCAAGCAGGCGGGTCTTCTGCAATCCGAGATAGACCGGATCAGTGCGCTGGGCGGTACCAAAACCACGGGCGCTCAATCCCTTGTCCGGCTTGCCCGGGTCTTCGTCTTTGTCGGGCAGGCCCGTTTCCAGACGTCGCTTCCCTCCCCGCTCGAAAACTCGCAAAGTGTTTCCCGGTTGTGAAATTTCCCAACGGGGCAGGGGATCGAGAAACGACACTATTCCTTTCAGCCTTTTCTGTTCGGCGGTCGGCTGGGGAATCTGGATCAGGCTTTGCGGCGCGCCATTTTCGCCGTAACTCTCGCCGAAGTTTGAATCCTTGATCGGAAAGCCGCCGTTGTTGTACAGCGCGGCGCCCCAAAGCATTGCGCCATGCGTCATCATGCTGCGCGACACGGCCCTGGTTTCCGCGCTGTGACAATCAGAGCTGCCACAAGTTTGTCGCGTGACCCGCAAGTCACCGGGATTGATGAACCGCACAAATTCAGGACTTTCGCGTTCAAGTAACGTACCCGAGCGTTCGGGAATCCGAAACTTTCCATCCCGCATCCATTCACGCGGAAATCGCGGCCGCACATGTGCAGTTTCTTTTTCCGTGACGGCGGGATTGCCGCCATGACAAGCCGTACAAGTCAGCCCGAGCGCGTCCTTCCCGTTATCCAGCTTATCGAGTGTCGCCGTCGGGCCGAACCGGTGCATCGGTTCGATCTGGTCGTGACACTTAAGACAGCCTTCGAGCGGCGGGTTAGGTGCACTACTTACAGCGCTGCCGCCGTTTAGAGGCGGGCTACTGCCCGCCTGCTTAATCGATGTAGAATCAACAACAAAAATCGCAAAAGAAGTCATGAGAGCGACGACAATTAGAAAGACGATGCGAATGTTTTTTCGATCTTTCATCAAGAAAGTCCGATCGTTGCCCTAGCCCGCCTCTAAACGAAATGAGATCTTCTTTTTCAAAATACAAACTTCACCTGCGCAAATAACGAAAATAATGGCTGGCCTGGATTCACCGTCAAGTCGTCAGGCCCGCAGAAATCGGGAATCGGACAGTTGCGCGAAGTGTCTGTGAAAATATCTCGAAACCCTCGTCCCGTCTTCAATGTCGATGCGCCAAAGGTCATCGTCACGTTATTAATCAAAAACGGTCGATAAGCGACTCCCAGACTGTAGTCCCAACCAATTTCATGGCGGATGTGCGGCTGAAACAGAATGTATTCCAACGATTCCGTGCGATGAAAGCGAAGATAATTGGCATTGAAAATTGCCTTAATTCGCTGGGTGACTTCGACATCAACACCGGCGTTGTAAATAAAAATTCCGGGGTTGACGAAGTTCGCCTGGCCCTCGATCTTGCTGCTTCGCAAAGAGGGCAAAATGCTGTTGGGCTGTACCAGGCCAACTCCGGTTTGCGTCAAACGAATGCCGCTGCGGTTCCAAAACGAGAACTGGCCGCCGACAAAATTGGGATCGTCAAAGATTGCGTCGAACCCATTCCCCTGGCTATCTGTCGGATTTTTGTCGCCCTGCGACCAGAAAAATGATCCGCGAAAGCGAAAGTAATCACGATCGACGGACGCCTCGACCGCGGCCATTTGCGAACTGATATGCACCGGCCGCCCCGCGATTTCGTTGCGATCATCACGACCGAACGCGTAGTAGTACGAGTTCGTCAGGTTCAGCCGTCCCAGATGGCCATCGCCGTTAATGCCAAGGTAACCAACCTTGATCGAATGCG
>WNGQ01000261.1_pt1 | contig 53165 bp, 46 predicted proteins | sample 5407661 | NCBI WGS metagenome assembly WNGQ01 (sample SAMN13153382, study PRJNA577476) | soil metagenome | isolation source: 60 cm soil or saprolite under Garry oak tree replicate 2 | place: USA:California | collected 2016-06-15 | reverse complement strand
CCGAAACACACGAGTGAGCGTGCCAACGAGCATTGTCCATATCTATGAGGTGGAGTGCTGTCTGGTGAGAGCACCGTTGGTACTAGCCCTATTTGCCTTTGTGGTCCTTATCAGGCTGATAATGAAGCACAACAATGCCTGTTTTGAATGCTTTGGTCTCCACGAGGGTTAACTTAACCTTCTCAGTTCCTTCGGTAAACAACCGCTTCCCACTTCCCAACACCACTGGATGAACCATAAACCGGTATTCATCAACAAGATCATGGCTCATCAGTGTTTGCACAAGCTTCCCACTGCCAGCAACCAAAATATGCTGTCCCGGTTGCTCTTTCAGTTTTTGTATTTCTTCCACCACATTCTTGCTGATGATGGTGGTATTCTGCCACTCAGCATGCGTGAGCGTGGTTGAGACCACATATTTGGGCATGCTGTTCATACGCTCACCAAAGTCTCCGGTATCTGGCATGGTCGGCCAGGCTTTGGCGAACCCCTCATAGGTGACTCGCCCCAGTAACTGAACATCTGAGGAAAACAGCTCATCACGTTTATAGAGCATTGCTTCGTCGTTAAAATAATCAAAACTCCAATGCCCTGGTTCTTCAAACACACCATCGAGCGTAAGATACTCGGTCACAAGTAGTTTTCTCATGTGTCCCCCTCCTTATAGAAGCTCTGTCCAGGCTGTCTCACCTGGGGCGGAAATTCCTGTAACAGCCACAAATTCCCATCGGGGTCACTGAAGCCAGCATACTTCACACCACTGACATCAGTGATGTCGCCGACGGCAATGCCTCGTTTCACGAGTGCCGAACGCGCTGTATCTATGTTATCGACGATCAGGTGCAGCCCCTTCACCGATCCGGGTGTCATAGCAGTAATCTCGCCCATCCCGGTGCCAAAGACAATGGAACACGCCGATCCGGGTGGCGTGAAATGCACCACTCTCATCGTCTCTGTCGGTCGCGTATCCACATCGAGCTGAAATCCAACCTGTTCGTAGAACACTTTTGCTCGGTCAACATCAGAGACCGGTACTGGCACGTTTTCCAGCTTCATCTCAGGTACGGTCATGTTCGCTTCGTAGTTATCTGCCATACTCTTTCTCCTTAGTGCTGCGTTCCTCAATAGCAAGAATAAAACGCTGAATCCAGGTCAAGAGACAAAGCGGTATGCTCTACACACCTGTTTCCCCATGCAGGAATGATAGCGCCAATGAGGAACGCAGCATTAGGCAGGTTCCATGTCTGGTCAATCAAGCGTGACCGTCTGAACAAAAAATCCCACTGTCCTGAGCACGATGTTGGGAGCAATTGCGTTTCGTGAAACTGAAACATGCATGTGAACCTCCATGCCAACACCTCACCCCAGGCCTTGCGTATACGTGCTCAAGGTGTCAGAAAACCCGCCACTGCGTTCCACTCCGCATGAAGAATTCGTATGCGCAGAAGCAAGCACTGCGCTGGCATTCACGGGCTGCCAGCACATGCCTGGTTGTTTCATGTGCGGATTGATCGCTACATCAACTCCCCGCTCCACCAAGGCACTACCGGCGGCGGTTTAGCCCCGATGCGTGAGAGGCGGTAGAATGGCACTGCCGTCCACCATCCGGGAACTACTGTGTGATACGGGTCGAACACAAAGCCAGGAGTCGTTTCGGTTTGGAAACCAGCTTGCAGTCGTTTGGCAAGGATATCTCCCTGGGTCGTCTCTCCCTGAGTCGTGTAGTAATGTTCCCCTGTTTGTGGGTTGTAGAGACGTAAGAGTGGGACGAGATTAGGAGACGGCTGGTTGGGGTCCCACACGTTACAGGCAATAGTCTCAAACACGTACCCGGCATGCTGGACAGCGCTGTCGGCTTCGGCCTGGGAAGTCGTGTAGAGATAGTCGTCTGTATCTGGTCTATACAAACGACGAAGTGGTATAAATGCCGGGTTTGGGTCTGGGCGACCTACCCACGCCACGACATAGCAGGCAATGCCGAGAAGCACCCGACCCTTCTGAATAGCCGCAGTCACCTCATCCGCCTGGATCGTGAGGAAATGGCCCATAGGGTTGCTCCTTTGTGTGGAGTTCTGCATCGTTCATGATACCAGAACTGGCTGCTGAGGAGGCTCTTCAGCCTTTAATGACACGTGAAACACTTTACAGATGACAGCCTCCAGCAGACGGGAAGTGAAACGACATGATGTGACAGCAGGTCTCACGTCACAGCGCGGTCTCGTGTTGACACGTGAACACTTTTGTCGTATCACAAACACGTTTTTTGCGCACGGTCGTGGCTGTGGCTGTGGTCTGGTGCTGAGCGTTTACTCCTGAAGAGTCACTTCGTAGACTTCTCTGACTTGCGGTGCGGTCCAGTAGGGCGCGAATGTGGCACGCAGTTCCTCATAGTAGGGGCTTGCCTCATCGCTTGCCTGTAAGTCGGCTTTCGTCTCCCAGAAGGTCATCGAGATGCCCTTGCCACTAGCGCGGTCAATGAGCACCATGGTGCCTTTGGAGCCGTGCTGCTTTTTATGCTCACGCACGACAGACTCACGATAGAGCTGGATGATCTCCTCTGTCTGCTCAGGCCGAAACTGAGCAAAGATGACGCGTGCATGCATGAGTGTTCTGCCTTTCTGAACCTCTGCCAACAGGTTCGGGTGCTTCAGAATGAGCGGTACACGAAACGAAGCGCAACCACGGGAGGTGACAGCAAAACGACCACCTCCTTGCAAAGAGAGGTCGCCAGGAGCTAGTGTACCTGAGCGAGTCACCAATTGCAAGAAGCGAGCGGTTTTTCTCTCGTACACGGTTGGCTTGCTGACCTCCCGTCTTACTTCCATGTAGGTAGACGCGAAGACAGAGGGAGCGAGAGCGAAGCGCACACCTTGTGTTCATTATCAAAAACATCTGTCTGAAAACCGCCAATTCGCTCCAAAAGAAGACGTTGATTTTGAGACGGAATTGGGAGACAAGAGGACGCGCTTATCATACATCTCAACAATTGCTCCCCTGCTCAGTTACAAAGAAGCGTGTACACAGAAAGGCAAAGTCGCTAGTACTGCCCAAGTTTCATGGGAGTACTTACTCATGGCAAAAGCGAAGCGTTACGTCCGTTGTGCAGGCTACCCTCGTAACTCAGACCCAAGATAAGAAGGACTCTGCTACCCTTGAGTCCCAGGAAAAAGAAATCCATCGGTATATCAAAAGCAGGGAAAACGAAGGGTATGTCTTTGAAGAAGGTTGCATGTATCCAGAAGCGATGACCGCTTACATGCTTCCTTATATAGGGGCGACCCATGCGGTCGCCCAATAGGTATCAACGAAGAAGCCAGTCCACGATTCCGTAGGGGCGGGAGTCGATGAGAGGCGGGGGAGGGCCTTTATGGCCGCCCGTTGCTGGTGTGCGATCCTGCTGGATCACAGGCGACCGTCAGGGGAAGGCGGGCGGCCATAAAGGCCCCCACGCCGCTCCACACCACTCCCGCCCCTACGGACGATGCCGGGTGTGTTCGCTTGCTATCCACCTTAACTTGACTCCAATGGGGCGCCCCTTGCGGTCGTCCTGTCCCCTGGACAGGTAATGCCCTGCTGACTCGCATGAAGGTCACATTTCGTGGTACACTGTATACAAACATATGTTCTTGCCTACGCTCTACTGTCTAAGCAGGAGAAACATGGAACCCTTCTACGCTACTTCTTCATCGCACCGGGAAGACGAGTGGTTATTCGGGTGGGATCCCTTGCCCGGCATCGTCTCCGTCTGGGCCAATCGCGAAGGCCGCGCCATCATCTGGCGGCGCGATGGTGAGCGTATCACCTGCTCCACCGAGCGCTTTCGGCCCTGGCTCTTCACCACCTCCCTCGCGGACCTCGCACACCTGGGAGCGGCCCTGTTGCCCGCGGCCACTCCTGGCAGCGCCATGGTCAACTATCGCGAATTGGATGGTCCCGGCGGGTCATATCGTTACCTGCTCTCCGCTCGTGATGGACGTGCCCTCGAGCGCGCGCTGCTTCTCGGTGCCTCGCGCCGGCTCGATCGGAAGATCCCTAACCTCAACGAACTGCCAGAAGAGTACTACCGCGTTGGTCCAGTCGAACAGTATCTCATGTCCAGCGGGCGCGTCTATTTTCGTGGCATCGCCTACGACGACCTGCATCGCCTACAATTCGACCTCGAGACTACCTCCCTCGATCCGCATCGCGGGCGCATCTTCATGGTTGCCATCCGCGATAATCGCGGGCTCGCCACCACCCTTGATGCACCCACACCCGGGGATGAGGCCCGTCTTATTACCGACCTCTGCACGCTGATCCGCGAGCGCGACCCCGATGTCATCGAGAACCACAACCTGTTTGGCTTTGATCTCCCCTTCCTGGAACAGCGTGCTGCCGCCCTGGGCGTACCGCTGGCGCTGGGCCGGCAGGGAGGCCCGGCGCTGCTGGAAAGCCTGCAAGAAACGTTAGCAGTGGGACCTCTGGCCCGCCGCCGCACGCGCTATACTCTGGCCGGGCGTGAGTTGATCGATACCCTGGATGCTGTGCGCCGTCATGATTTCGTCATGCGCGATATGCCCAGCTATAGCCTGAAAGATGTCGCTCGCTACTTCGGCATGGCCTCACCCGATCGCGTCTACCTCGAAGGCTCGGCCATCTTCGATACCTATCGCCAGGACCCTGATCTCGTGCGCCGCTATGCCCTGGATGACGTAGCTGAAGTCGATGGCCTGTCACGTCGCTTGCTGGGAGCGCCTTTCGCGCTGGCCAGCATGGCCCCGCGCCGCTATGAGCGCCTGGCCTCGGCAGGCCCCGCTATGGGCATCCTCGAACCCATCCTTGTTCGCGCCTACCTTCGCTCCGGGGCAGCGCTTCCTTCCCAGGCCGCTGCCCCGGATGCAGGGATGGGTCTCCACGAAGGTGGTGCTGCCTACCTGCTTGCTGAAGGTGTTGCCGAGCACGTGGTCAAAGCCGACGTTGCCTCCCTGTACCCCTCGTTGATGCGTACCTTTCAGATCGGCCCTTCGTGTGACCGGCTGGGTGTCTTGTTGAGCATCCTCGGCCGCTTGACCGACCTGCGGCTTGCCCATAAAGCTGCTGCTCGCGCTGCCCTGCCAGGCTCGGTCGAGGCCAATGCCCACGATGCCACCCAGGCCGCCATGAAGATCCTCATTAACGCCGCCTACGGCTACATGGGCGCTGGCTCTATGGCCCTCTTTGCCGATAGTCGCGCCGCAGGAGAAGTGACGCGACGCGGCCGCGAAGTGCTGGACCAGGTGCTCAACGCCTTGCGCGAACGTGGTATGGCCTTAATAGAAGCCGACACCGATGGCGTGTATTTTGCCGTCCCTCCTGACTGGGCGGAAGAGCAGGAACGTGGGCTCGTCGCTGAGATTGGAGCGCAGTTACCTGCTGGAATCCGGCTCGAATACGAAGGACGCTACCGCGCCATGTTCAGTCACGAGGTCAAAAACTATGCCCTGTTGACCTATAGCGATCGACTGGTGGTGCATGGCGTCGCCCTCCGTTCCAGCCGTTCCGAACCCTTTGGCGAACGCTTTCTGCGCCGGGCGCTCCTCTGTACTATGACCGACAATGTCCCCGGCCTGCGTGACGCCTATCTTGAAACAGTCGCCGCCTTGCGCAGCCGTACGCTTCCGGTATCTGACCTGGGTGCTCGCGTGCGCCTCTCAAAAACCCCGGAATCCTACCAGGCTGCCCGGGCGGCCCACCCCGAGCCACAATATGAAGCGCTGCTGGCTGCCCGCCGTTCGCGCTGGTACCCTGGTGAGCGTGTACGCTTCTACCGCGCTCGCGGAGGTGGCTATGTCTGGCTGCCCGAAGAAACCGGAGAAGCCCCCCTCGGCGGCGGTTGGGAGGCAGAAACGTCGGATAACACCGTCGAGGATAAATTACCTGAAGAAAATGGACGACTTGCTGAGAGCAGGCCTGACCACTATATCCCGCCTGATGCCCCTTCCCAACGCGAAACCGTGGCCGACCGCCGCGACTACGATGTTGAGCACTATCTCCAGGTGCTCGTCACCTCCTATGCCGCGCGGCTGCGCAAAGCCTTCGACCCCGCCGACTTTGAGCAACTCTTTCGCCTGAATGGCCAGCCAGGTCTCTTTGATAAACCCGTCGAGGATATCCAGCCGCGCTGGATTCGTTGCGAGTCTTCGTGACATGCCATCAACCGGCGCCCTTCAGTCCTAAGTACGGCTTGCCAAACACCAGCAAGCCCGTGGGATAAGTGTTGATAATTTGCAACAATACGCGGCCGCCAGGCCCGATATACGCTCCTGTGTTTGTCGTGGTAAAGCTCCACGAGGTCAATGCAATGGTATCCCACGACATCGTTTGCCAGTTGTAGAGCTGTGCGCGGCTCAGCTCTGGGTTCGAAGGGGGCGGAGGATTGATATTGCCCACCGCATTCGGCACCGTCAGCGTAAAACTGCTAATCCTTGCCTGCTTCATGCTGGGCAATGCGAACTCAAAGGTTACACTGCCCGTTGATAGCGTGTAGGTATCCGCTATAGTATCCTCGGCATCGCTGTTTTCTTCATCTACCAGGTGTCCTGAAATGACATTGGCAGGAACGTTTAATGTACCCGCGAAATCGATGCTCAGCGGCATTTGCACCAGATCATCATGAAATCCAAAGGGTGAAAAGCCATTAATAGTGCTATCGTTTATTGCATCCAGCGGCGCGTCTGCCCAGCCGATCAACGTGGCCGGGGCATTGTTGAGCAACAATGGATCGCTGCCCCTGGGCAGGTTGATTGTAAGCGGCGTTCCCGCTGGGACCGTAAGGATTGCTCCCTTGCTCACCAGGGCGTGCGTGGCACATGGCCCTCCGCATGGGCCAGAAGGAAACCCCACGCCGCTGAGTGCCGAGAGGATGGCGAGGTGCCGCTGCAGATCAGTCCCTGGTTGTTGGTCCTGGTCGTAGGGGAAATAGGATACAGGGTAGCCATGGCTCGCGTCAATTGCATCTGCCAACGTACTCCTCGGCCTGGCTAACGCCTTCTGTACCGGCAGATCAATCTGCATTGTTTGTCCGCCTGCCAGGTGCCCGATGGATACAAAGTTATGAGGCAGCAGCACATACACATCGTCGAGGGAGGCATCCAGCGTGTTTGTTATTGAGCCCACTAGCCTGTTGTTCTGTATGGTGAGTTGAGCAAGGATACCCCCCTGGAGTTGTCTGTCCTGCTCTGAGATGAGAGCATGAAAAGGCCAGGTGCCATCGTTCGGCAGGTGTATACTTGCCCCGCCTGGAGCAGGCGTAATCGTTGCGTGCGGGTCACCTTGCGAGAAAATAGGGCTGCCCGGCACGAGCAGGGCAGGCGTTGGCAGTGCTATGCTATTGCCCGCCAGGTGGAGCCGGGAATCGCCCTCACTGGGATTGAAGACACCGTGATAGGTTGTAATATGCGCGGGCGAGCCGTCCGCGTTGATTTGTACGATAGAGATACTATTGTCCAGTAGCTCTGCTCGCCGCTGGTAGAGCGAGAACCCATAGGACAGCAGAGAAAAGATCACGATACTGCTCAGAATAATGCGCCATCCCCATTCTGGTCGCTTCAGCCGCCTCACAATCACTATGCGCACCGGTCCAATGACAGCAATATAGCTAATGAACAACAGGCCCACTATCCAGGGTGAGAGCAGCGGCGGTGGCTGCAAAATTTGCAGTATACCCCCGCGCGCCAGGATTTCACCGGGACCACCGCTGAATAGCGGCGTATTACCGATGAGTGCCTGATCACCAACCGCTCGCAGCAGCAGGTCTTTCCAGAATGTACCAACAGCGGACCAGCCGGCAAGGGGTTGAAGCGCCGGGTCAAAGGCCAGGTAGTAGCTCATTCCCTGCCCGTGTCGGGTCTGTACCAGTAGGGGAGTATTACTTGATGACAGCACCGTCAGACTTTGCATCAAACCCTCTCCTTGCGTGCGCAGTCTTGCCGTGCTCACTGCCACTGGTTCTTCTAGCGTATCTGCACTTGATGGCTGCCCACTGGTGATACTGCCGGGAGGGAGCAAGTGCGTGCCCGCCGCAATAGTGCTCGTCCCGCTAACCTCCACCGCTAAAAGATCAGGTGGCAAAGCCTTCAATGTTCGCTGCCACGTGGAGCCGCCAATCTCGATCAGTGCCCCGCCCTGGCTCACCCAGGCCTCTAGTGTTCGCATTTGTGCGCGACTGAGCGTAGCGGTTGCAAAATCATCCAATACAATCACATCGAAGCTGGAAAGAACTGTGGTCGTCGCCGGCATTGTCGCGGCGTCCAGCGGCGCCAGGCCGACGGCACTGTAGCGATTTGGCATCATGACCGCGCCCAGCGGGCTGAAGCCTGCGAAGTTATCCGAGAAAATGCCTACCAGGATATCGCCCGGATTGAGGTATTCGGGTATTGCCTGCTGTGTAACCACCACACGTCCATGTATATCGCGCACTTGTGCCAATATACCGTGAGGCGCGAATAGACTCATATACAGCGGCATGGTCAACGTCAGCTGTTTCTGTGTCCCGCGAGGCAGCGTGACAGCTTCTTCAAAGCTCCATGGCGAGGTGTTCGTCCCTCCACGCGCAGCCGGCTGGCCGCTGATCGTGTTAATAGCCAGTGTCCCGTTGAAATTCCCCCCCTGATTGCTTAGTTTGATGCGTACAGGCGTCCAGTAGCCGATCCTGTAGAACGAATTGAACCCTACATCCACTTGCAGCGTCAGACCAACCACTGGCGTATTCGTCGCGTGTGCCGACGCCTGTGCAGGCAAAAGCAGCAAGAGAAACGCAAAAGCCAGCGCAACAAATATCTTAGTACGGCCCCCCGGGCCGTTCGTAGGCACCCTGCCCGGAGGGCAGGTATCCCGATGTATCGTGGGACCGCGATTATGAACCGTACAGCACGCCTGTAGGGGCCGATGTATCGCGCCCAGCGCCGATTTATCGGCCCGGGGTGGGGCAAAACCAGCATTCATTCCTTAATCTCCATTATCACCCCCGTTCCTCCCAAGCCCTTCACACTGATAAATACGTCATCTCCTCAAAAAAACTTACTTAAAACCATATTTCCTGCATAGATCACCCTATTAAGGGCCCACCCATCACAGCATCATCACAGCGCCCGCACTCCGCATCACCACAATGCGTAATGCTGGCATCATCCTCAATAGCCCGTGTTGCAACCTCGAGCGTCTCCTTTGCTGGAAAAATGCTCCACATGCTCTGTCCAACGTTCGTTTGCCTCACTAGAGGCGCAAACACTGGATTGAACTTGCCAAATCCTAGCGAACATCCGCCCGTTTCAACCTCCATCGGTCTCCCGTCAGGTCCATTCGCCCACCGCCTGAACCGGTTGCGTCCTGCCATCTGTTCTGCCAGGTGGATCAGAGTCATCGCTTCCAGGCCTACTCCCATTAATACAACATAGCCACCTGTTTCTGATAAAGCCCTCAATGGCTTAAACACCTCTAGTGGCTCCTGGCCTGCCATCAATTCTATTGCCAATGACCCGTGCGATGATGATTTTTCACGATCAAGATCGGTCAGGTGCTGTCACCCCTCGCTACGCGAAGGGTCTGGCTCGCTGGGCACAGAGATGCTTCCCCTTGGCGAAGCGAGGGGCTTCGGCTCATGCGCTCAGCATGACATTGCCGGTTTTGGGTGTGAAATTTCATTATCGCGTCGCTACGCCTTTATTTCATGCCGTTATTTTGATGCTATGGACCGACCCTTGCCGTCGCCCGCTACCCCACCAGCTCAGCCAGCCGATCAACCTGGTCCAGGCGCGGAATACACGGCCACAGTACCATCTCGTCCGCCCCAATATTCGCAAACGCCTGGATAGCCCCCTTAATCGCCTGGGCTGAAGCAGGAATCGTTTTTGCCATCTGCCCCCCCATCGGTCCCATGAAAGCATAATAATTACCTATATACGCGCTTATCCCTTCCTGCGCATTTGGCCCCAGCCCGTAATACATGCACCCCACCAGGCGAGGCTTCTCCGATCTCCCTGCAGCCTGCCAGACCTCCAGGGCCATCTTGAAAAATGCTTCCGCCCTCTCTGGACCACCGCCCCCGCTAATATATCCTTCGCCCCAGCGCCTCAGTCTTTCTATTGCAGCCGGGGTGTAGCCGCCGATCAGTATTTCAGGTCCCCCTTGTTGTACCGGTAATGGACCTATCGGCCCAACATCGGCGCTAAGTGGCAGGTCCGACCAGACTCGCTTCATCATAGCCAGTTGTTCGTCAAAGTACTTGCCCCGGCTGTGGAAGGGAGCTGAAACGGCACGGAAGTCATCCTCTCGCCCGCCCACACCCAGGCCCAGCGTGAGACGCCCGCCGGATAGCGCGTCCACGCTTGCCGCCTGTTTAGCCAGCATGGCCGGGCTGCGCAGCGGAGCGATTAAAACACTCGTCATCAAACGCACGCGCTGCGTCACACCCGCCACCGCTGCCAGGGTGATCAGCGCCTCGTAGTTGGGGTATACCAATCTATCAAGCGTAGCAAGGCTGGAGAAGGGTCCGCTCTCTGCCCGCCTTGCCCAATCAAGGATAAGTTCACCTTGTACGCCGGGAATCGTTCCGGGCAAACCGATGCCAATTTGCATAACTAACCTCCTCATCTGGAGAACACAAAACCGTCTCTTGCATCATACCATACACAAAGGCTTTCCTTTGATCTCTTTCTTCCTCTGTACTACAACAAGTGTAGCCTATCTCCATAGGAGAAACGTGTTAGCAGCAGTCAGATCAAAGCCTTTGTTATACTTGCTGCGCAAGATCTGCATCGATCAAGCCATGTGTTATAGGTACTATTATAATATTTATATACAGTATATCCGGTCATCTCTTGTATGCCGAGAAAAGGTTCCCAGTCATGTCCGATCAGAAAGTCCATCCCGGTCGGGGTCTCCCCCGCTACACAGTCGCCAGCGGATTGTTGATTCTGGCACTAATCATCATCGTCTCGAGTGGTGCCGGCTTTGTGGCAGCTCTCGCAGCTCGCTCGCCCGCTCCTCTTGCCAACCATCCTGTAGGCACTACCATTCTCACCTATCGTGGGCATACCAGCAGTGTGAACGCCGTGGCCTGGTCGCCTGACGGCAGGTATATTGTCTCTGCCAGCGGCGATAGAACAGTACGCGTCTGGAGTGCCGTCACTGGGGCCACACAACTGACCTATGGCGGCCATTCGGATGAAGTAACTGCTGTAGCTTGGTCGCCCGATGGGACACGCATCGCCTCGGGAAGTCGCGATGGAACGGTACAGGTCTGGGATTCTGGTACCGGCAGGTCCTTGCTGACCTATGGCCGTCATACAAGTGATGTAACTGCTGTGGCCTGGTCACCCGATGGAACACGTGTCGCCTCGGGAAGCGCAGATCATACCGTACGCGTATGGGATATGCTCTCGGGGAGTACCTTGCTTACATATACCGGCAATACCAGTAGTGTGCTGACTGTGGCCTGGTCGCCCGATGGGACACGCATCGCCTCGGGAGGCTATGACCGGACTATCCAGGTATGGGACTCTCTCACAGGGAGAACCCTCCTCGTCTATCGCGGCCATAGTCGCCATATAGCCTCCCTGTCCTGGTCTCCCGATAGTACTCGTATCGCCTCGGGAAGTTACGACGGGACGGTACGGGTCTGGAACGCCAATTCGGGAAGTATCCTGCTCATCTATCATAGTAATACCAGCGCAGTATCTGCCGTGGCCTGGTCGCCCGATGGCAAACATATCGCCTCCGGTAGTGAGGGCGCTGGCGCTGCAGTAGACGTGTGGGATGCTGCCACTGGGACCGCTTCCTTCCATTACCTCCGCCATACCAATGGAGTCCTGGCTGTGTCCTGGTCTCCCCTTGGTTCGCTCGTCGCCTCCGGCGGTGAAGACGCGACCGTTCAGGTATGGCAGGCAGCCAGTTGAAATCTATTGCCTGGCTAAATCGTGTCTCTCTATGAGGATAGATAACACTCATAACATTCGCCGTGCGAAAAAGGGGGACGCGCATGCTCACGAGATCTGAAGACCTGGTAGGTCGCTCCATTGCGGGTTATCGCCTGCTCGAAGTGCTAGGAAGAGGCGGCATGAGTACCGTTTTCTTAGCCCAACGCCTGGATCATCCGCAGGACCAGGTTGCTATCAAAATACTCCTGCCTTCCGGCGTACCTACCCCTGAAGACATTGTCTCTTTTCAGGCTCGCTTCATGCGCGAGGCCCAGGCCGCCTATCGTATGCACCATCCGCATATTCTGCCTGTATTGGGCTATGGACAAGAACAAGACTTGTTTTATATGATTATGCCGGTCATCTCCGGAGGCACCTTAGCCACCCGGCTGGCCTCCGCCAGTGAACCATTACCCCTGGCGGAGATTGTAGGATACCTGGACCAGCTGGCAGGCGCCATCGACTACGCCAATCGACACGGCGTAGTGCATCGCGATATTAAACCCAGCAATGTGCTCATCGATACGAGCGGCAGTGTTTATCTCGTCGATTTTGGCATCATACATCTTTTCGACAGCGGCCTCTACGCGCTCGATGAAACGCCGACGAGCCTGACAACCATCGGCAGAATGTATGGGACGCCTGCCTACATGGCTCCCGAACGCTTCAAAGGCGAACCGGCCGAACCGGCAACCGACATCTACGCCCTCGGCGTCTTGCTTTACCAGCTCGTCACCGGCCAGGTCCCCTTCAGTGCCGATAATCCCCTTGCTGTGGGCATGAAACACCTTAACGAGCAGCCCCGGTCGCCGCGCGCTCTGCGCCCAGATCTCCCCGAACCTGCGGAAGCTGCAATTCTAAAAGCACTCGCCAAGCAGCCCGCTGACCGCTTCGCAACCGCTGCCGCCTTTGCCACCGCCTTTGCTGCTGGTCTCGAAGGTCAATGGTCGGAGGCATTATTTCCTTTGCCACCTGTGATGTCGCCTGAACTCGCTGCAACTCAGGCACAACAACCGGCAATAGCGCCAGTAGTCCCCGTTCCCGAAGGCCCTTACCAGTCTAATCAGCTGGTACTCGGCCCAGCGCCCCTGGCCGCCTATAACCAGGCCCCGGTCGCCTTCGCTCCCACAGAGGTCCAGCCAGCGCCGGTTTCCCCTCCCCGGACGAGGGCGGGGAGTCCCCTCCTGGCAGGAGCCATCGTGGGACTACTAATAGTGCTACTCCTGCTGGCTGGACTGCTTGCCTTTACCTTACAGCAATCAAACTCTTCATCATCCAGCCCGGGGAATAAAGTTCATCCTAGCGGCACCAGCGGCGTTCCTGCCACGACTGGCCCAACTCCCACGCTCTCGCCCGCTGCCTCCCCCACGGTCTCTCCCTCGGCTTCGCCGGGAAAGACGCCGGCTCCAACACCGACCCCTGGCACAACCCCTACACCTACACCCGGCACGACGCCCACGCCTACACCTGGCACGACGCCCACACCTTCGCCTGGCACAAACCCTACCTCCACACCTGGCACATTGCCTTAACCGTCTCTCAGCAGAGCACAATAGCGGCGGCAATAGCCACCAGCACCATCACCAGGCACAGTCCTACCACGCCGTTCCATCCTGCCCACACCAGCGCCAGGCCCGGCAATACCGCGCCAAAGCTCCCCCCAAAATAGTAGAGCGAGAGGTAGACCGATGCCGCCGCACCTTTGGCGGTCGTTGCCTGCTCGCCTAAATAGAGATTGACCGCCGGCACCGTGGCGAACATCCCCAGCGCCAGCAGCCCCAGGCCGAATAGCACCACGGGCAGCATTGGGATGAGTGTGATCAGCAACCCCGCAGCTGCCAACCCCATACTGAAGACAATGGCCCGCCGCGAACCGGTGCGCCCGGCCAGCGTCCCGGCAGCAGGTGAAAACACGCCCGTCAGCCAGAGCAGGTACACCAGGCTCAGAGCCACCGTAGGCAGCTTGAAATATGGCCCGGTCAGGTAGTATGGCAGGTAAGTAAAGGTGCCAATGAAGCCGAAAAAGAGCGTGAAGCCGATGATGAATGCTCCAACGAGCCGCCGGTTGTGCCAGTGGAGCGCCATGTCATGCAGCGTCTGGCGGAAAAACTCACCATCCATGTGCAGCGACGAAGCCCCTCTTACCCGCTTCCCCTTCGTCTCCGGCAGGAATCGCCACATCGCCAGCGCGGCAATCAGGGTAGGAACAGTAAAAGCCAGCAGTGCTATCCGCCAGTTATAAATGCCAGCCAGCGCCGCGCTGCCCACGCGTGCAAACAGTCCGCCCAGCGTCAGCCCGCTCACGTACACACCCATGGCCAGCCCGCGCCCCTTGCCTGCGAACTCCTCGTTGACGTAGGGAATCGCCACGCTCGTGAGGCCGGGCATCAACAGACCCTGCATGGTACGCAGCGCCACCAGCACCGTGAAATTCGGCGCGAGTCCGCATAACAGAGTGGGAATAATCACCAGGAAACTGATCCCCACCATCACAGGTTTGCGTCCAACGCGATCCGCAAGCGGCCCATAAAACAACGACCCGACTGCCACCGCCAGCACCAGCAAAGAAACGGTCAACCCTGCCGCCGGTGCGCTGACATGAAAATCCTGGCCGAGCACCGGCAAAATCGCCTGCGTCGTATACATGTTAGCAAAAATGAAAGCAGGCGCGAAAAACAGCGTCGCCAGCGCCCCCCATCTAGGGCGCTCCTGCAATACCTCGCTCGACCTGGCCGCGCTGGACATGACTGGTTACCTTTCTACATCGAGTTCGTAGGGGCGCAATCATGAGTTTTCACAAAATAATCTGGGCATCGGTAGGGGCCGGTTCACCGCGCCCAGCGCCGATTTATCGGCCCGCGGTGGCTGTTCGGCAATCCAGGTGAAAAAGTGAAAATTCATGATCGCGCCCGTTGGACCAGTGATGGCTATGCACCTAGCCTAGCACAAGATTACCGTTAACGTCAATGTTATGCAATATCCCAGTCGCATTCGTCAACAGAGTCCAATATGATATTTGGCTGACACTTTGATCTTCACCTAGCCCAGTTCCGCTTTGTGGTTAAGCTTCCCCTTAGGCATTACTCCTGGCTTCGCACCCTCCCGTTATCAGGAACGCACGCAGGAATTGGTGACAGGCTTGGACACGAGCCTGGGGAGTGCTTTTGCTCCCCACTCAAGATATGCGATTTGCGCATCGCACAATGCCCTCGAAGAACATGACTAGTTGGAGTTTGAAGAACACGCTGGGCTCGATGGAAGGACGGCCTCTGCCTGCGTAGGTCTCTTGCACAAACTCGCGCACGAACGAGAGATTGAGTGTCCGCTCCAGGTGTCGATAGAAGTGATCTGCTGGAACCAGGTCTTCCAGAGACGCATGGCTAAGCGGGGCAAAGTGCCGCTGCTTGCTCCCCATCGTAACGCATTCCCTTTTCAACTGACATCATGAAATGCTAGAAGGGGCTTTCGTCTTCTTCGCTACACCTGGGTGCTGGGTTTTCTCCCGTGGCCGTTCTTGCGTAACCACAGTGAGGCATGTGCTGGCTGCATCGTTTCCTCGATGACCCCTAGCAGATGCTGCCTCAGCTGATCCAAGTCCACCTCATTGCGTAATGTCGCACTGAAAGCAGCGAGCGTACGGGCAGCATCATACTTGCTGCGATAGAAGCGACGGTCAATTACTGCCTGGATGCGCTGGCGCAATGGCTGGAACACGGCAGCAATGGCCAGGGTGGAGATGACGATGGCCACACTATTGTCCTGACCGATGATGCCGCGCAGGAGTGCTTGCAGGCCAATGATCAAGCCGACGTAGACCACCGTCAGGATGACTGTCAGCGTGCCGTAGACCAGCGTGCGGTTGATGATGATGTCGATATCCCACAGCCGGTAGCGCAGAATCGCAACGCCAAGGGAGAGCGGAAGCAGAAGGTCCAAAGGGGTTCCTCCTGCGTCGGGGTTAAAGAGCACCGAATAGAGCGAGTCTGGCTGATTAAGCCGCGGAATGATCAGTGTGAGGACATAGGGTCCAAATACGAGTGCGAATTCTAGGGCAAACGCGAAGACGACCCATTTGGTCTGCTGACGCTCAAGAAGAGTAGACACGCGCCAATAGCGGTAGATCTGAATAGCCGGGAGGCTGCTTGCAAAACCGACAAAGAGGAGTGTACCGAACAGGGAGAGCCAGAAATTGCCATTGAGGCTATCGGGAAAGAAGGTATACCACCCTGACAGGGCAACAAAGCTGATGACGAGCCAGCGTGTCCAACGGGGCACGAAGCGTCCATTGGGAAAGACCATGAAGACCAGAAAGTAGGTCGGATAGGTGAACAGACTCACGACCTGGGCGGGAATGTGCCAAACCGAAGCACTCCCGGCCACCATGTTCGTGCTCGAGGCTACTCCCGTCATGACAAGCATAAACGCAACGAGAAGGGCCATCCACTCATGGGATCTGCGCCAGACAAGCACTCCGGCAACGACGAACCCGACGAGAGCGGAGGCAATGATATTGATGAGTTTGAAGAGAGCATAGCCATCGACTGAGATGCCGAGGCCATGAAGTGTCTGTACTGCGGCTAGTGTGAGTTGCCCAGGGGCGCAGGGAGTGGTTTGGCAGACTGTTTGCTGTTGCAGAGAATACACTGGCAGGCTGGCAACGAAAACAAGCAGAGCGAGGAGTGCCAGTATTCCCAATACGAGCTGCGTTAGAACGAGCCAGTATCCTTGCACATAAGTAGTAGCTATGCGATCTGGCTCAGCACTTCTGGTTGTCCTTGTCTGCCAACGACTCATGTCCTACTCTTAGTCAAATCATGGGAGAGACGCTCGAATGCGAAAACGAATACCACAACCGCAAAGAAATACTTTCATCTGGATAGATATTACCATATGTCCGTCTCGAAAACGTTACGAAAAGCGTTGCGAACTGTAGAAGCCTGGTGATCTTTGAGGCGAGTATTTCTCCAAGGAAATGGAAAGATGACGCATCAACGTCTCATTGCAGGCCCTTTTTCAACAGTCTGGTCCTTTTTGCAGTACCACGAAAATTTCCTGGGCTCTCCACCGAATTTGGTGCATCTGATGTTGCAGAGCTAGAAACATGTTTGAAGAAATCGCTGTGGAAGTGGGCAAAGAATTTCAAATTATTTTGCTGATGAGCTTTTTGCACCAAATTCGATGGAGAGTCAACCATTCTGGCAAAGGGCATATATGGGAGAATCTATTCAGGTGATATACTGAAGAGATGAACATGTTTTCGATTGAAAACCTCCCAGATGACCCTTGTGGCGTGGTGAGCTCCTCCTGGCGAGCGCAATCATCAGTTGAGGACAAATTATTACAAGACAGGTCGCTCTGCTCTGCGCTAGCATAGGAGCCAGACCACCACCAGTGGTGATCATCCAGTAGATGAGGAGGAAAAGCAATGATGATGAGCATAGGTACACCCGAGTCCGAACCAGTCAAAACCAGCATCGCCCCGTGGCTGTCGGTCATCCGGGCCGCGGAGGCTGTGAACTATTACAAGGCCGCCTTCGGCGCGGTCGAGCGCTACCGCCTGGAGGATGAGGAGGGATCGGTGGTCGTCGCTCAGTTGGCCATCGGGGAAGCGGACTTCTGGCTTCAGGAGGACGTCGACTCCAGCCCCGAGCCCCAGGACCGTCGATCGGTCCACATGATCTTGACCGTTGACGACCCGGACTCGGTGTTCGAGCAGGCCATTGCCGCAGGAGCAACCGAAGTCGCTGCTGTTTCCGAGGGCCACGGCTGGCGCATTGGACGCCTCGCCGACCCGTTTGGTCACCACTGGGAGATCGGGAAGCCGCTTCGCTGAATGGCAAGGTCAAAAAGGCTGTAAGATATGACTCGAAGGTTTCTTGCCAGCAGAAAGGAAAAACCGTGGCAGCTCATTCGACAAACATACGCTTCATTAATCCACCAAGACTGGCGACACCACCAGGCTATACCCATGTGGTTGAGATCACACAGGGGCGGACCGTCTTTATCGCTGGTCAGGTCGCTCTTGACCAATCAGGGAAGATCGTCGGTCCGCGTGATTTTCGTGCTCAAACCCAACAGGTCTTTGAAAATCTCAAGGCTGCACTTGCCGCGGTTGGAACTGATTTCACACGCGAGGTCAAGTTGAATATGTACGTGGTTGATATCTCCCAACTCCAAACCCTCCGCGAGGTCCGCGACCGCTATGTCAACACACACCACCCGCCTGCCAGCACCCTTGTCGAAGTACGAAAACTGGCCCGAGAAGACTTCTTGATTGAAGTCGAAGCGGTAGCGCATTTGCCGGAGTAGAGGAAGTGAACAGGAAACCAACCATGGAGCAAATGCTGCGAGAGACGATAGCCACCTATGAAGAGGATCTTCTTACCTTTACCAAAGCTTTAGTAACCATCCCCACAGAAAATCCTCCCGGTGTCGCCTATCGAACCTGCAGCGAGTTGATCACCCAGAAACTTGCTGAGATCGGACTCGAATACACCCTGTTAGAAATCCCTGCTCCAGCTTCCTCCTCACCTTCTGCTGATCCTGGCTATTGCGTCCTGAGTTCCTATGGCGCGGGAGACCAAACGCTCTATTTTCATGGACATTACGATGTAGTTCCTGCCTCCCATCCCACCCAATTTCAGCCCTGGATGAGCGCGGGCAAATTATTTGGGCGCGGCTCATCTGACATGAAGAGTGGTCTGGCCGCCATGATAGGCGCCGTGCAAGCGCTCAAAGCCTGCGGCATCCCCTTGCAGGGCAAAATTGGCCTGACCATCGTGCCTGACGAGGAAACCGGAGGTCAGCGCGGGTCCCACTACCTCGCGGAGCACGGACTCTTAGGGCAGCAAGGCATAGGCATGCTGACGGCTGAACCGACCGGCGGAGTTGTGTGGAATGCCAATCGCGGAGCCATCTCGCTCCGAGTCCATGTCAAAGGCAAACCGGCCCATGTGGGACTGCACTATGAAGGAGTGAACGCCTTCGAGCACATGCTGATAGTGGCCAATGCCCTGCTGGACTACAAGCATGAGATTAGCAAAAGGCAGACCGGCTTCCACATCGAGCCGCGAGCAGCGCGTGCCTCGATTCTACTGGTGGGAGGACAATGTACTGCTGGGACGAACTTCAATGTCGTGCCTTCAGATTGTACCTTCACCGTGGATCGCCGGATCAACCCGGAGGAGAATCTCGCAGAAGAGAGGCAACGCTTATTGGAACTGTTCGACCGGCTCAAGCAGCAAGGCATCGACCTCGAAGTGGAGATATTTCAAGAGGCTTCCTCCTCGGGAGTGAGCGAAACGCATCCACTGGCTCAAGCCCTGGCGCACAGCATCGAGCAGGTGAGAGGAGAAGCCCCAGTCTTTGAAATGTGTCCAGGACTGCTCGAGATCCGCTGGTACGCGCAACAGGGCATTCCGGCCTTCGCCTATGGACCGGGTCTCTTGACGGTTTCCCATGGACCACAGGAGTTTGTTCCAGTCGCCAAAATCACAGAGGTTGCTTTGATCTATGCTCTGACAGCGGTACGTCTTTTAGGGAAGGATCAGTACTTGTAGTCTGCTGGATATCTGATCAAGTACGTCAGTATGCTTGCTTTCTCCTTGGGACAAACTATGCTATACTATGGCTAAGGAGGGAAGGACGATGGCACAGCAAGTGGAGCCGGTTACATTTGATGAGTTTCTCTCGAATGCTGCCTCAATCTTTGCACAGATTGAGCAAGAAGGGAAAGGCGTTCTTGTAGTGCATGATGGGGCTCTTTTTTCTGTAAAGATGAAGCGACCAAAAACAAAGAAAGGAGGCCGGGCAATTACGTCGCAGGACAGCATCCTTCACATCATCGGCATCGGAGCTTCCCAAGGACCAACAGATACATCTACGAACAAGCACCGGTATCTTGCTGATGCAGCCGGTGATCTCCACGACGCATGAGACGGCTTTTTGTCGATACTTCAGCCTACTTCGCGCTCGCTGATAAAAGAGATGAGAATCACGAAGCTGCGGTCCATTTCATCCATCAGCTTATTAGGGAACGCACAGAGCTACTCACTACCAATTACATTGTTGCGGAAACGCACACGCTGCTTCTCAACCGTATCGGATACGCAACAGCATTTCAGGTTCTGCAAGACCTCTACAAAAGCCAAACGAGGATCTTCCGGGTCAGGGAGGCTGAAGAAAGAAAAGCGCTCGAGATTATCAGAACGTACACGGATAAGGAGTTTTCATTGGTAGATGCAATCAGCTTTGCGACAATGGAACGGTTCCATTTGACTCAGGCATTTGCTTTTGATCACCATTTTGCTCAGTACGGACTCGCACTCCTCCCTGCATGAGTAAAGGAGGAAAACCACACATGCCACTCGACCCTCAAGCTCAAACCTACCTGGATCAGATAGCGGCCCTCAATGCTCCCCCGCTGCATACGCTTACACCTGAACTCGTACGCCGGTGGATGGGAATGCAGCCTGCTATATTTGGCGAACCGGAACCGGTTGCCAACGTCGAAAACCGCGTGATTCCCGGTCCGGCAGGCGATATCCTGGTCAGAATCTATACCCCCTCTGGGAATGGTCCTTTCCCGGTACTGGTCTTCTTTCACGGCGGTGGCTGGGTAATCGGTGACCTCGACACCCACGATAACATCTGCCGCAGCCTCACGAACCAGGCTGGTTGCATCGTCGTCTCGGTAGACTATCGCCTCGCTCCCGAACACAAATTTCCTGCAGCGCCTGAAGATTGCTACGCCGCCACCCGCTGGGTAGCCGGGAACGCCGCTCAGTTGAACAGTGATCCTTCCCGCCTCGCGCTGGGTGGAGATAGCGCGGGCGGCAATCTCACGGCTGTCGTTGCTCAAATGGCGCGCGACCGGGGTGGTCCGCCGCTGGTCTTCCAGCTCATGATCTATCCTGCCACCGATTTCAAAGCCAATACCCTTTCCATGGAAGAAAATGCCAGGGGTTACGGCCTTGAAAGGCAGGATATGACTTGGTTCATGAACCATTATTTGAACGGCGAGGAAGATAAGCTGAACCATCTGGCCTCGCCGCTCCGGGCCTCCAATCTGAGCGGCCTGCCCCCGGTGCTGATCATTACCGCCGAGTACGACCCGCTCCGCGACGAGGGCGAGCTGTACGGCCAGCGGCTAAAGGCAGCAGGCGTACCCGTCACCATCAGTCGCTACAATGGTATGATCCATGGCTTTCTTAGCATGGCTTCTGTGCTAGACCAGGGTAAGCAAGCTCTTGCCGAGTGCGCCGCAGCTCTTCAGGCTGCCTTCACCCCTGAGCCGACCCCTACCCGCTAGCGTACTGGCCCTCTGGGAAATTTATTCGAGCACCTGCCGGAGTTCTTCTGTCATTTGCTGGACCAGTTCCGGTCTTCCGTGAAACTGAGCCGGAGTAGCCTGAAAGAGCTCGATGTGCCATCTGCCATCGCGTTTCGCTGCAACGAGGGTCTGATGCGCGTTGACGGCGGGATTGAGGTCCGACTGTCCTGGTGGCACCATCCCCACGATTGCGCGCAGGATAGCCACTTCAGGACTCAACAGGCGCACGCTTCTGACTTTGCTCACATAGGGGGCCGTGACATGGTCGGCAAAGATCTGCCCAAGCGTCGAAGCAATCTCCGCTCGCCCGGTCATCCGACTCCCATCGAAGCCGATGACCTCACCATCAGGAGCGAACGGGGTGGCGAAAGCATCAGCGTTGCGCTGGTTCCAGCCATCAATTACCTGTCGATAGAGTGTGCGGACCTCGATCTCATCAGAGGATAGCATTTCCTGCTGCCGGGATGGGTGTGAACTCATGGTGATTCTCCTTCTTTTAAGACCGACCGTGTCATTGCTCTTCAGTCGGAAACTTCTCATTGCGTAAGAGTTGCCCTGTCAAGTGTACCACCTGTGCTCAAAAAACTTCTTCACTCTGCTCCCTTGAGATGCGATTGCCCTGGATATTACTCCCCAAACAGTTGACAAATTACCAGAAGCAATGTACAATAATTACCAAATACAGACCGACGGTCGGTCTAAGACGAAAGAGAGCAATTATGCCACGCGTCGTCAAAGAACACGCGGTAAGACGCGGCGAAATCCTCGATGTGGCCCAACGGCTCGTCTATACCAAAGGCTATGAGCAGATGACAATCCAGGACATGCTGGACGACCTGCAGATTTCAAAGGGGGCGTTCTATCACTACTTTGACTCGAAACAGGCGCTGCTCTCTGCGCTCATCGAACGCATGGGGGATCAGATAGAACAGCTCGTACTCCCCATCGTCCATGATCCTGCGCTGCCCGCTCTCGAAAAACTCCAACGCTTCTTTGCAATACTCAATCGTTGGAAAATCGCTCGAAAGGAGTTTTTTCTCTCGCTCTTGCGCGTCTGGTATTCGGATGACAACGCCATCGTTCGCCAGAAGCTACTTGCCGCTAGGGTCAAATACCTCACACCCTGGCTTTCAGTGATCATCCGCCAGGGCATCCAGGAAGGCGTCTTTTCGACCTCGTATCCTGAGCAGGTGGGCGAAGTGCTCCTATCCCTTACACAGGACCTCGGCGATATCCTTGCCGGATTGCTCCTCTCGTTTGAGCCGGAGAGTGACAACATGCTTCGCGCCGAACGCACCGTCGCTGCCTATACCGATGCGCTTGAGCGTGTTTTAGGAGTTCCTACAGGTTCCTTATGTCTCGTTGACGCTGAAATACTGAAGGAGTGGTTTTTCTCATCGTGAGACAGCCTATAAGTCTGTTCCAAGGAGGAACAACAGATGTCAATTATCATTCAAACTAATCAACTCAGCAAAAGCTACGGCAGGAGCCGGGGCATTATCGACGTGACCTTCGCCATTGAGGAGGGCGAAGTCTTCGGCTTTTTGGGACCCAACGGGGCGGGCAAGACCACGACCATGCGCACCCTGATGGGTCTGTTACGCGCGAACAGTGGCAGCGCCACCATCGGTGGGCTGGACTGCTGGCAAGAATCTACCGAGGTCAAAAAGCTGGTTGGCTACCTGCCCGGCGAGTTCATCTTCGATCCCGGCCTGCGCGGCGCGCAGATCATCGAGTACCTGGGCCACCTGCGCGGCGGCGTGGACCAGGCCTACCTGCGCAGCCTGGTCGAGCGCCTGGGCTTCGATCCCAGTAAACGCTTCCGCGAATATTCGCACGGCAACAAACAAAAACTGGGGCTGGTGCAGGCTTTTATGCACAAGCCGCGCCTGTTCATCCTGGACGAACCGACCAGCGGACTGGACCCGCTCAACCAGCAGGAATTCTACAAAATGGTGGCCGAGGTGCGTGCTGATGGCCGGACTGTCTTCCTCTCCTCGCACATCCTGCCCGAGGTCGAGCACACCTGCGACCGTGTGGCGATCATCCGCGAAGGGCGGCTGGTCAGGATCGACCACGTTTCCTCGCTCAAAGAGATCCGCCAGCACGACGTGGAGATCACCTTCGCCGGCCCGGCTTCCATGGAATGGTTCGAACATGTCGCGGGCGTGGTCAAAGTGGCTCAGGGAGCGGACGAGCACACCCTACAATTGAATGTGCAGGGCACATTAGCAGAGATAATCAAAATCGCTGGCGCGCACAACGCCACAAATATTGATACGCACGAGCCGACGTTGGAAGAAGTCTTCCTGCGCTTCTACGAGCCGGAGCAGGAGCCTTCGGCGCTCGCCAGATAGGGAGTAATGCTATGTTTCGCAGCATTTGGAGCAAAACGCTCAGAGATTACCGCGTGCCCATCCTGGCCTGGGGCATAGGCCTGGCCTTGCTCATGTTTGTGGGTTTCGCGACGGCTACAACGCCTGTGCTTGCGGCCTTTGCTAGTATCGCGCCGCTCGTTGGCTTTCTCGGCGAGCCCGTCGCTATGCAGACACCCGCGGGGTATATCACCTTTCGCTACATGGAAACCACCTTGCCACTCTTGCTCAGCTTCTGGCCCATTCTGGTCGGAGCACACCTGGTGCGCGGGGAAGAGGAACGCGGCACGATGGATGTCCTGCTGGCCGCGCCACAGGCACGTACACGCCTGTTGCTGGAGAAGATTGGTGCGCTCGTGCTCGCGCTGCTGCTGATCGCGGTGCTCTTCTCGCTGGGTGCTGTGGCCGGTGAAGCCAGGATTGAGCAGCATGCCGACCTGGTCGGGTCGCTGTTGGCGGGGCTGAACCTGAGCCTGCTGGCCTTCTTCTTTGGCATGGTGGCGCTGCTGCTCTCCCAATTCACGATCAGCCGGGGTGCGGCGGCGGGCGGGGCGAGCGGCCTGCTGCTCCTGGCTTTGCTTCTGAACATCGCTGGACGAGAGGTCCATGGCAGCTGGCTGCAGTACCTCTCGCCGTTCTACTACTACAACCTGAACCGGCCACTGATCCCGAGTTTTACTGATGCACCGGCGGGAGCTCTTGTGCTGCTCGGCCTGAGCCTGCTGCTCGTGGCGAGCAGCGTGGTACTCTTCGCCAGGCGCGATATTGGCAGGGCAGCGTTTGTGTGGCAGCGAACGTCCGCCAACGGCAAGCACCAGGCTGCACGCAGCCTGAGCCGGGCCGAGCACGCGGTCTCCACGCGTGCTGTGAGCCTGCGCTCACTCGCCGCATCCGGCTGGTCTTCCTTCTGGTGGCTGTTGGGCATGATGGCCTTTTGTGCTGCCGTCCTCTACATTACTCCCAGCTTCCAGAAGCCGTTCTACAACGCCGTGCAACAAACCCCCTGGCTGGCCCAACTCTTTTTCGACACTCCTACCAACACCAACACCGGTGTGCTGGGCACCCTCCTCTTCTTCTTCCTGCCAGCAGTGGTGGTGATCTTTGCTCTGACCCTGGCCTTGAAGTGGGCCGCAGACCTGGAGGACGGACGCCTGGAACTGATTTTCAGCACGCCGCAAGCGCGACTTCGGGTGCTGCTGGAACGCTTCGGCGCGAATGTCCTGCTGGTCCTGCTGGCTCCCGTGCTGACCTGGCTCGTGCTGATCATCGGAGCACAGCTCATCAACCTGAACATCAACCAGGGCAGGGTGCTGGCCGCCAGCTTCAGCATGCTCCCACTGGCGCTGATTACCATAGGCCTGGTCTACGCCCTGGCCGGACGCCTGCGCTACGGGGCTGTGCTGGGCCTTGTGGCCGCGTACCTTGCTTTGTCCTACCTGGAGGAAACGCTCGAAGGGCTTGTCCCCATCCCCTCCTGGATCGGGCAAATCTCGATCTTCCACCTGTATGGCAACCCGATTTTCGGCGTCCTGGACTGGGGCCATGTCCTGGGCATGACGGGCGTGGCCATTGCGCTGCTGCTCATCAGCCTGGTCCAGTTCCGTTATGCCGATATCGAGCTCGGCTAAACACGAGAAAAGCTCGCACAAAAAAACCGTTGCGTCGCTTCTTATGCTGAGATCCACTCATAAAGGGGAGTACAGGCCTGTGGGTCCCTTCCCTGGCTGCCCGGCGTACTTCTTAATGCTGAGATCCACTTATAATGGGAGTGCAGGGGGCGAAGCCTCCTGCCGGAGCGCGAGGATACCTCTCCCCCAGAGAGTGCCCTGCCTGGGGCAGGTAATCTTCGCTCCACTCTCCTTTGCTGAGATCCACTTAAAGTATCTGGACGACAAAGTTGGTGACATCATGGTAATCTTCGCTCCACTCTCCTTTGCTGAGATCCACTTATAATGGGAGTGCAGGGGGCGAAGCCTCCTGCCGGAGCGCGAGGTGTCCTCGCTCCACTCTCCCTCTCCCAAAGCGGGCCGCAGGCCCGCCAGAAGCATTATGAGTGGATGTCAGTTCTTATGCCTTGACGGGTATATCCCAATGATATATAACAGTAACAGCAAGGAGAGCCAATGATATAACACACATTTCTATAGTCATATGACCGCTAGTTAGACAAAAATGTAAAAAACCTGCCTGCAAGGGGCGCATAAAAGGAGTCCGTATGGATGAACCATTGGTCGAGCAAACTAGCAGCACTGCAGAAAATGCCCCCACCCTTCCTGGCAACTTCTGGGAAAGATTCCACCTTTTTCCTTCCTCATTTGACGAATCTGGCTTTAAGTATTGGTATATATACATCTATGGCCTGCTAGCCCTGGCCTTAATCCCCCTGCTGGCCTATTATTTTCACCTTGTTGTGCCTCCTCCCGAATATAAATTTTATACAGATAACGCCCTATTAATCATCCTGCTGCCAATAACACTTTCGCTGGTAGTGTTATCGTACAATCACTGGCGAAAAGGCATCCGCGGCGTATTTGAAGATTTCGATGCCGGGAGACACCTCTCTTCCAGGAGAGGAGCGAGCCATTTCAGTGAAGAGTATAGATCATTCTTGAACGAATACCAGAGCAAACTGTTAAGCAGCCATAGGTACATCATCAGCAGCATAGCAGTTATCGCCTCTGTAGGGATACTTTCTCTATTGCTCAGGGTGTACGTTGCGTCTCCCTATTCACTTTTGCTGTTTTGTATCTTGCCTGGCGGTGCAATACTGGGCTACTTTCTAGGAATGTCCTCCTGGACCATGTTGGTAACCGGCTTTTATCTCAGAACAGTAACAACCAGATTCGATCTTCATGTTGAGCCCGGTCATCCCGATAATTGCGGTGGCTTGAGACCACTGGGCAGATTTTGTTTCAGTATGGCTTTGCCCATACTGGTAGGTGTTGTGTTCTTCGCCATATATGGCATTGGCAGCAGCCTTTATTCTATGCTCCTGCCTAATGTCTCCGACACCATGCGGCTGGGAGCGGGCGCAGGTTTGCTTGTGTTTGACGTACCACTGGCTGCCCTGGCCTTCTTTTTTCCCTTGTGGGGCATCCATCGTGAAATGGTAAGGCAAAAAGAACTCTACGAAGAACGCTTTGCAACCTACCAGGCAAAAATGCGACAGGAGCTCTGGTCCTCAATTGACACGAATGCTTTTGACGAAGCCAGGACCATCCGGAGACAGATAAATATTCTCCAACTGCTCCATCCCAACACCCTTGATTATCCCACCTGGCCTTTTAGCCGGCGCCTCCTGGCTCTATACTTGATCCCACAAATCTTGCCTCTATTAAGCCTGGTACTGCCCCTGTTCATGAGGCATTAGGCATAATGATGGGTATACTGTATACTATATCTGGAAAGTTTCGAATCGAAATGCAGGGGCGAGGCTTGCCCTCGCCCCTAGGCGTCAAGTGAAGAACGAAAACAGGCCCAGGCTCCGTAGGGGCGAGGGTGGATGGGAGGTGGATGGGGGGACCTTTATGGTCGCCCGTGGGTGGGGTCATTCTTCGTGCTGGTCCATTCCTGAGCGAGGCGGGCGACCATAAAGGTCCCCACTCCGCACCACTCCACTCCCGCCCCTACGGAGGTAATGGCTTCACTTGATGCTCATGGGACGAGGCTTGCCCTCGCCCTGTTGGCTGCCGTCTCCCGGTGGAGCTCCCAAAGGATTAGATATGAAACCATTAAGGCTAGATTTTGAATCGGGCGACCTGTCCTTCTGGACCGCAGAAGGCGAAGCGTTTGCCAATCAACCGCTTCGTGGCGACAGGCTGAAGGCAAGCCGCGTCAGGCCGGGGCTTGTGCCTCTGGGAGGAGACTACTGGGACGGACCCTATCCCGTGGGGCATCGAGGAGAGTACTGGATCAGCACCGAAAATCACCTCACAGGCACCCTCATCTCAGATGAATTTGTCATAAATGAGAACTATCCCTGGTTTAGTTTCCTTATCGGTGGTGGACATGATAGCGCTCACCTGCGTGTCGAACTACTGATCAAAGCCACAGCAGAAAACCAGCTAACAGCAGCAGAGCCTGCCGGTGTGACATCCTATCCAATAATTTCTTTACCGGGCAAAGGAGATTTTTACCGGGTATTTGAGGCTACCGGCAGCGACAGCGAGGTAATGCACCGCGTAATATTCAACGTCGTTGATGCTGGACTCACTAATCAGAGTGCGCGTATTCGCATCGTTGATAATTCCACAACACATCATATCAATGCCGATGACTTTAATTTTTCACCTGACTGCCCCCAGGTCACCCCTCTTGCCGAAGGAGGAGGCGACCCAGCGGCGCCAGTATGGGGAATAGCCGATCTACATACACATCCGATGGCCGCGCTTGCCTTTGGTGGGCAGCTCTTCTGGGGCCAGCCCGATGGCCCCATCGAAACCGCCCTGCACAACTGTGTACCGGCGCATGGCATAGCGGGCACCGGACTGCAGCCAAAGAAGGGAGGAAGCAACTTCCTCATAGCTTTCTTCGAGGGCACGGGCTACCAGCCTGGCATACGCAATTGGCTTCATCCAGGGCACCCTGTTGGTGGCTACCCCAACTTTGATGGATGGCCCAGGTTCACCACCATCATCCACCAGCAGATGTACATTGATTGGTTGAGGCGTACTTACGAGGGAGGCTTGCGACTCATGGTTGCCCACGTAGTGAACAATGAACTGCTGGCACATGAGTTTGGTAGTGAGCAATCTAAAGTTTCTCATAACGATAAAACGGCCGTCGAAGTACAGATCACTGCTATGAAAGCATTGGTAGCTCGCCATGCCGGCTGGATGGAGATCGCTTATAGCCCCGCGGATGCGCGCCGCATCATCAGACAGAACAAGCTGGCTGTAATATTGGGCGTCGAGGTAGACTCCTTAGGGTCCTGGAATCGCGAAGGTGATTGTACCGAAGACCAGGTGCGTGCATACCTGCACCACCTCTATCACGATCTGGGCGTACGTCACCTTTTCCCCATCCACCTTGCCAATAACGCCTTCGGTGGTGCTGCCGTCTATAACGACCTCTTTAACGTCATCAATTGTTTTTTGCGAGGCGATTACTTTGAGGTCGAAGATGGCAGCGACAGTCACGTGCAATTTAGACTCGGTGATGACCCCGGACCGGCCATTAGCTTATATCAAAGCCCATTGGCAAATATGACCCCACATCTCGAGCCACACTACGCCCCGCCAGATTATAGGAAAGTCCCCGGCGGGCATGTAAATGTTCAGGGCCTGACCCACCTTGGCCGCTTCCTCGTAAAAGAGATGATGCGCCTGGGCATGCTCGTAGACATAGATCATATGTCTTACAAGGCCGTAGACGAAACATTAGAGATCGCGGAACGCCAGCACTACCCCGTGGTATCCGGCCATACACACTTTCAGGAGTTGGCCTGGCAGCGCCAGGAAACCGCCAGCATCCATAAATGCTCGAGCGAGTTTTTCAGGACAACAGAACAGATCGAGAGAATACGCGGGCTGGGTGGCATGGTAGCGCCTATCCTCAATCAGGGCGATAACCGCGATGCAGGCGATATTCTCCCTGAACTGGCAGGCAAGCTAGCAAAAAGTTGTTCCGGCTCAGCTACCTCCTGGGCACACGCCTATCTCTACGCAGTGGAGAAAATGCAAGGCAGAGGCATCGGTATTGGTACCGACATGAATGGCTTTTATAAATCACCTTGTCCGCGCTTTGGCATGAATGCGAGCTACTATCTCCACTATAATATCCCTGGTATGGGCGAGGACCGCCAGCGCCAGGCGCTCAGAAGAGACCAGGTTGAGGTTCAGGCAAATGGTGTGTGCTATGACACCTCCATCGTTGATGCCGGTCGCTATCGCTTTGGAGGTGTCCTCGAAGGCGAGGTCTATGATGACCTGGAGCGCGATATCTGGCAGGCACTTGCTCTATACAGCGCCGGGCTCAATCCCTGGACAGGCGAGCAGCCAATCCCCGCGCTGAGTATTAGAGTTGAAAATCTGGCGAAAGGATTCTGTGCCACAAACGACGAACAGCTGACGCGCCCCGGCCTATTAAACATAGGTAATGGACCCTGGGAACAACGCGCAGCTTTTCTGGTAAAAACAGAACAGGCTCCAGGGTATTCAGAGCGTGACCCCGAAACCGTTCATACTATCTATAGCAAAATTCTACCCATCTGGCGCCGCTGGCATGCCATGCAAGGCTCAAATACCCCCTTGAGTCGCAGCCGCGCGGGCCAGCGTAACTTCGATATTAACATTGACGGTGTTGCGCATTATGGCATGTTGCCCGACTTTTTCCAGGACCTGAAAAACGTCGGGCTCACGGAGGAAGACCTGCTGCCCCTGTTCCGTTCCGCCGAAGACTATATCCAGGTCTGGGAAACATGCGAGCGAGCAAAAGATAATCAAGCATTGACTTAATTAAGAAAATGTTGTATAACCCATTGTATGGATATGTTTGTTGCGCTCGCAGATCCTACAAGAAGAAACATTTTAGAACTCCTTGCCACCAGCGGCGAGTTACCTGCTACTGCTATCTACGAGCACTTTCCTGTCAGCCCACAAGCCGTCTCGCAACATCTCAAAGTCTTACGTGAGGCACACCTGGTGGAGATGGAAAAACGAGCGCAAAAGCGTTTGTACCGCCTCAATCCACAGGCGCTCTCTCAATTTGAAGCGTGGGTCCAGCAAACGAAGCAGAGGTGGGAACAGCGTTTTGCTGCCCTGGATACCGTCCTCGAAAGTGAAAAAAGGAAGTGAAGCTACATGACAAATAATCAAACAAAAATTACTGCCGAACCGGGAACACAAGAAATCCTCATTACCCGCGAATTCGATGCACCGCGAGAGCTCGTTTTTAAGGCATTCACCGATCCACAACTGGTACCCCAATGGTGGGGACCCAGATACCTTTCCACCGAAGTAGACCAGATGGACGTGAGACCAGGTGGGCAATGGCGATTTATCAATCGAGACGCCCAGGGAACCACATACGCCTTTCACGGTGTGTATCACGAAGTCCTTGCACCCCAGCGCGTTATTGATACCTTTGAGTTTGAAGGATTAGCGGAAACGGGACATGTGACTCTGGAAACGATGAAACTTGAGGAATTGCCCGGAGGAAGAACCAGACTCATCATTCAATCAGTCTTCCAGTCAGTCGCTGACCGCGATGGCATGCTCCAGGGTGGCATGGAAGAAGGAGTCAATGATACCTATGATCGTCTTGCAGAACTGCTGGCAAAGTTGTAGAGGCTCTTACTTGCATTGGGACTACAACGTGTCGGTAGCCAATCCGTGCCGAGGTGAAGACCTTTCTGGATCCCTGGCTCGTCACCTCCTTCGGCTTCCCGCAGGAACTCACACCGCAGACAGTTTCACACTGATAGGCTAAATAGGTATTTCTTCTGGACGTGCGGGTCTCGTCTGTATGATGACCCAGAGAACCAGCATGATGGCGGTCAGCACAATGACGTATGGGAGCAAGGTCCACAAACCAAATTGCTGTGCCAGGTTGCCCGCTATCCAGGGAAGGAGTGCGCCTCCCATGCTGCCGAGGCTAGCAAGAAAGCCTATTGCGCTCGACAGAATGCGACTGGGAAGCGTATCTGACATAAGCGCAATGGTTGTGGGGAAGATCGGGCCCAGGCTAAAGCCTGTTAAAAAGAGGGCAAAGGCCGCGACTGTCAACTGAGGCACAACCCACACGAGCAGCATACCAACTACTACACCACTAAGACAGGCTTCAATCAAACGTCTATTGCCAATCCGTTGTGCCACCTTCCCTAATAGCAAACGCCCTAGTGTAAGACCGACCCAATAGCCGCTCACTATCCAACCGGAGAACAGTATTTGCCCGCGCCGCTCCTGTGTGAGAAAGCTAAAGCTCCAACTGCCCAGGCTTACTTCTGTACCTACATAGAAGAGCAGAAACAAGGCAGCTAGCCAGACCACGCGCTGATGCAGTGCCAGTAAGAGGACATTGCCTCCCGCTTTTTGCTCTTCCTTATGAGAAGCCATTTCTCTCCTGGGGAAGGCGAGACCAATACCGATAAACACAAGAATGGCTATGCCAATCCATACGATATAGACGCTGTTCCATACCCAGCCTAGAGCCAGGAAGCTAGAGGCGACGAGTGGACCAAGCAATGCGCCCGTTCCATAAAATGCGTGGAGGTAGTTGAGCAGGGCAGTATTACCTGGCAGGCTAGCGATATATGAGTTTAACCCCGCGTCGAGCATCGCGACGCCAAATCCGATCGGTACAATGCCCAACAACAGCAGAAAAAACGGCGGTCTGCTGCTCAACAGAGCAAAGCCAAGCCCCATAATGAGGGTTGCCAGCAGAAGAAATCGCCTGTTTCCCAGTTTGTCGAGGAGCAACCCATTGTTGAAGGATGCCGTAAAGTAGCCAAAAGTGCCTGCTAAAAAGAGGAGAGAGATAGTATCTTTTCCCGTATGATAGGTCGTTTGCATTCCAGGCAACAGTACTCCCACCGCGCCATCGTTAATCCCAATAAGAATGAATGCGAAAAATGAAATGCCAAGAGCCAAATGTAGTGCTTGTGTGATATTGCGTTGCATGTACCCTGATTTCTGTATGATGAGTGTAGTTAACTCTTTGACTTGTCACCCTGAGCCCATTCGCTTCGCTCAGGGTAAACTCCGCGAAGGGTCTGCTCGCTGGGCAGCGCTGACTGGCGGTTATGACCCGATCTAGTTGTAAAAATTCATTATGCGTGGGAGTAGTCACTATTCACATAATATTGGAAGACAAGATTGTGCGCAGCCTCTAACGCGGTAGCAATTGAGCCGAGCAGTACGCTATCGTCCCCTAACTTCGAGGCAACGATGCGCGGCCTCAATGGAGTCACTTGCTGTAGTCTGCGCTCTAGCGGCGGGATCAACAATTCACCACGCTGGCCAATACCTCCACCAAGCACAACCAGTTCTGGATCTAAAACAGCAGTGATGGCCGCGATTGCCAGCGCCAGGCGATATCCCTCCTGCTCGACCACGGCAAGCGCTTTGCTATCGCCCTGCTGTGCCGCGTCAAAGATCTCCTTCGGCGACAGAGACCCGGGCAAGCCTAGCTCCCCCGCCAGGCACACTATACCACTCGCAGAAGCCGCTTCCTCGAACATGCCTAAATAGCTCTCACTGATGTTCCTGGATTCCTCTCCGACTTCATCCCAACCGAATGGTAAGAACCCGATCTCACCCGCCGCGCCCCTTGCCCCCCGGTAGAGCGCACCGTTGATGACAATACCCATACCCACGCCTGTACCTACCCAGATATACACAAATGTACCGGCGCTGGAACCCCAGCCGAATGAACGCTCACCTAGCGCCGCGAGGTTCGCATCATTTTCTACTGAAAGACTCAGATCAAAAGCGGCCTGCAGCTCTGCCACCATGCCATGTCGCCCCCAATCAGGCAGATTCGACGCGAAAAGCACGCGCTTACTCTGCTCATCGAAGACCCCGGGCGTGCCAATGACCGCGTGTACTACCTGTGACCAGGAAAGGTCTGCATCCGCGACCACATCACGCGCCAGGTGACTGATCAGTGCAACGAGCGCGGGCGCGCTCTGGGCATCATTTGGCTTATCATTGCGTGCAATAATTTGACCGGCCAGGTTCGCTACCGCGGCACGTATCCAGCCACGTCCAACATCGACGCCAACCACGTAACCGGCATCTGGATTTGGCTCATACAATATAGCAATACGCCCTCCCTTGCTCGATACCAGCTGTCCCACGGCCCGCACAAGACCTGCACTCTCAAGACTGGCAAGCGCTTGCGACACGGTTGGCTTGGAAAGCCTGGTAGCACGTGCAAGCTGGGCGCGTGACGTCGGCTTATGACCGCGTAAGTACTCCAACAGCGCTCGCTCATTGAGAGCTCGCAACAACGATGGAGTTCCCGGCTGATATTTGTGGCGCAAATCGCTATCAGTCGTTGACATCCAGTGACTCCTTTGCGCTAACCCATGTTCCGTTTTTCCTCATCATTGTAAACTATCTTAACCAAGTTGCAAAGAGCAAATAGAAAAGCACAAAAAAGATCAACAAAAACATTGACAAAGCGAAGTTAGGAAACTATACTAACTTTAAGACACGATCGTCGTAGCAGCCATATACATTCACCTGTCTTATTCAAACAGCTACAAAACAAGGAGGTGTCCTGTGAGTTCTTCAAGCCTGAACAAGGAGCCAAATGAACTTTCCGCGGGAACAGCTCAAAGTGGAGCAGCGGAACCAACGAAAATTGGCTTTGTACGTAGTATTAGCTTGCCAACAGCCGTAGCAATCAACATGACCCAGATGTGCGGCATAGGACCGTTCATCACCATTCCTCTCATGGTCGCGGCATTCGGTGGCCCACAAGCAATCATCGGCTGGATTGCCGGAGCGATACTGGCCATGTCGGACGGGTTGGTCTGGGCTGAACTTGGAGCGGCTATGCCTGGGGCAGGAGGTACGTATATCTATCTCCGTGAGGCTTTCCAGTACACTACTGGACGCTTAATGCCGTTCATATTTAGCTGGACCGCGGTCCTGTTCATTCCTCTTATCATGTCCACCGGTGTCATTGGATTGGTATCATATCTCGGCTATCTCTGGCCAAACATGAGCTGGCTGGAAATCCATCTCGTCTCGCTCGTGGTTGTTGCAGTGGTTCTCTTCGCGCTCTACCGGCGCATCGAGTCGATCGGTTTCCTCACCAACATCTTGTTTGTCATCATGCTGATCTCAATCGGCACCGTGATTGTCGCGGCCCTCACCCATTTTAATCCGGCCCTGGCTTTCACCTATCCATCCAATGCCTTCACCCTGGACGCTCGCTTTTTTGCTGGACTGGGCGCTGGCTTGATTATAGGCATTTATGATTACCTGGGCTATAATACGACCGCGGAAATGGGAGCTGAGATACGTAATCCTGGTCGCGTCATCCCCAGGTCGATTTTCATCGCTGTCCTGGGTATCATGCTACTCTACCTGGCCCTCAACATCGGTGTACTGGGAGTAGTTCCCTGGCAGAAAGTCGCGTCGTCAACGTCAATCGCTTCCCTGGTCTTGGAGCAGCTCTGGGGAAAAGGCGTTGCAAGCGTCGTGACGGTCCTCATTATCATCACTGCGTTTGCTTCGGTTTTTGCGGGACTCCTCGGCGGTTCTCGCGTGCCATATAACGCGGCTCGTGATGGCGTCTTCCTGCGACAGTTTGGACAATTACACCCGCGCTATCACTTCCCGCACATCGCTTTGATCGTGATGTGTGCGATTACCGCTATTGGTTCCTTCTTCGATCTCTCGACTGTCATTTCTATGCTCATCGCTGTTATCGTGCTCATTCAAGGGATCGCACAGGTGGTAGCGTTGATAGTGTTACGGCGCAGGCAGCCCAACCTGAATCGTCCCTATCGCATGTTTCTCTACCCGCTCCCCGCTATTATCGCGGTCATTGGCTGGGTTTATGTGTACTACGCGTCCGGTCTGCTGCCCATATTGCTCTCAATTGCCTGGGTCGCTGCTGGCGTTGTCGCATACCTGCTCTGGGCACGTTTCGTTGAACATACCTGGCCCTTTGGTCCAAAGGAAATTAAGGAGGAGTACCTGGAGCATCCTGAAGAGGCAGAGGTGTCAGCCTGACCACGGCTCAGATAGCCCTCACCTGACGCATTTGGTGGATGAGGTCCCACGTGCCCCGTTCTTCATCGAGGAGACGCATGTGTGGCGTAGAGGCGACATTTATGGCGTGAGTCCGGCTCCAGCTGCGAACGCGTGAGACCTCCCCACCCCTGGCACGATTCATCGCGCGGCTACGCCCGCACCGGGAGGGCCAAATGTATCGGGGAGAGAGGTCTTAGATAGAGGATGAACCCATTATGAATGATGACTCGCACGATGCAAGTGACCACGACTTCGTGGTTGCCATTGATTTCGGCGGCACAAAGGTCGCCGTAGCAACCGCTAATACGACGGGCAGCATTCTGCAGCAAGCACGGATCGACACCAACCCTTCTCAAGGCGCTCAACAAATCCTTGAGAGAACGACAGTCACCGCGCAGGCGCTGATTGAACGAACCGGGGCAGAGGTGGCAGGACAATGTGTCGCGGTCGGAGTGGCAACTCCTGGCGTTGTTCACGACAATGGAGTATTACTATCACCCAATATTCCAGGTTGGGAACACGTGTCATTGCGTGAAACCATGCGTGCAAGCCTGCACATTCCAACGGTGGTAGCAGAAAACGATGTCAAAGCCGCGGCGATGGCCGAGGTTCTTTGGGGAGCGCTCGAGGGAGCAGACCCGGCGGTCTTCCTCAGTCTTGGCACAGGGATTGCCGCGGCGATCGTAATTGGAGGGCGAGTCGTCACCGGAGCCCATGGAGCCTCCGGTGAAATTGGCTATAATTTGCGCAGCGTCCTGGATACCTCTGGCGCTGCGCACGGGCGAGCCCCACTAGAGGAGGCTATCGGTGGGCGTTTCATAGGGGAACGGGGCAGCCTCCTTCTGGGAGAGCCGCTCAGCGCTGCCGGCGTGTTTGCTCATCCAGACATCCGTGCCCGTTTCCTTGTGGATGAAGTGCTCGCCGAACTGGCAACCCACGTCGCCAATCTCGCTATCCTGATTGACCCGGCACGCATAGCCCTGGGCGGCGGACTGATGAGCTCAGGTAATGTGATTTTACGCGCACTCGCATTTCGCCTGGGATACGCGGTTCCCTTTCCACCAGAGATTGTCCCCGCTAGATTCTTGAATGATGCATCACTCTACGGCGCGATTGCCCTGGCATGTGGCTCCCTCTCCTCATCACCACGATCATCTTAAGGCTCGCCAGCGAGATGCGGAATATAGTCTACCAATCCGCAGCCAGAACCTGAATAGCGGTTTCCTCCAGCCATTTCGCTTGCCATCCTCCTTCACTGGCATGTATCGAAGCAAGCAGGCTTCCCTCAATTGGTATGGATAGGCCGAATGTCCACCCCTGGCCGAGTCGTAATGCTTGGCGTGCTTGTAGGATGTGAGGAAATGCTGAACGTTGATAACATGAAACTTTATGATACAATATGACACAGGAAGTGGCCTCACTTTCAGCATCGGACGCCCGCGTGCCTTCTTGGCTGGAGGAGCGCGGGCGTTCGTGTGTCTATAGAACCAGGCAATCATACGCTTGATCGCCTCTTCATCTGAACAATCCTCGCCTCACTTGCTCCCACGCCGCTTGATAGCACAATAAAGCTCATCGATTATTTTTTTACCCGAATCCTGCAATCTACCGGCAGCCTGATTCCTTGAGAATAACCTCCCCAGGCCCTTCGGGCTAAATAAGTTCCTCGCCTGGCACGCGTAGCGCCCCAGAAACGTATCGTATAATGATACACCAGGCGAGAGTAATAGCTAAGCAAGGAGGAATCTTCAACATGGATGTCTATCGTGCACTGAATATCGACATGCCCCAATTACTCTTTACCGTCATGCATCAATCTGGCCCGGCCATCTCAGATGAGGATTTCACCCACACCGTCACTGCCCTGCAAATGGACATTCGCCGACAGGCCCAGGAGGTAGGCGAAGAGCTGCACCTCTGGCTGCGGCAGCAGTATGCTCAACAGGCCGGGGAGACGCTCCAGAAATTACAGCGCCTCTCGCTCCTGTCGGAGCATGCCAATCCGCAGCAGGTGCAGGAGATCCTGGCGCGCGACTACCAGCGCCTCGGCATGCGCGTGGGCACAGCCTCCTTGCTGGGTATGCAGGGATCAGCCGAAGAAACCTTCAGCGAAGAGGTCCCCGCCGACCCCGACCTCGCCAGGAGATTCGCCGGCGGCCGCGAATACTTCGCCTCGCTGGGCTTCAAACCCGGTCAGGGAGTAATCCACGAAGCGTGGCTGCTCTTTCGCGGCTCCATACACTATGACATAATGGAGCATGTCGTGCGTGATCGCATGGGCATCTACAAAGGCAGCCATGGCGAACACATCCAGAATGTGGCGCGCACCTCCTTTGGCACCTACAACCTCGTTTACCAGGTTGGGGAAAGCCTGACAGCCGATCTCGCGCGTGATGCCGCGTACCAGGAAGTGACCTTCGCCTTCAGCAAAGGCCCTATCCAGTACAGCCCTTTCCGCCAGGAAGTGTCTACCATGCTGGAGCAAATCGCGGAACAGGTGTACCTGTTGCACGTCTCATTCTGGCAGCGTAAACTTGGCCTGGGAACGGGTAAAGAATTTGTGCTGCGTCTGCGTCTTCCTGCCGGTGAAGAGACATTGCGCGGGCTGATCAGCACCATTGCTGGTAGCGGGCGTGTCGGCAAAGAAATCATCGTGAAGCGTGGCAAACTGCTGTTAGGAACAAGAGTGCTCTGACACTCCCCTGAATAAATCCAGGGGGTTCTTCCTTCATCCAGGGGGCTTGCCATCTGCCCTTGCGGTACAGACAGTAGAGGTCCCCTGTCCAGAAGCGTTTCACAGGGCAAGCCTGTCTGTTTCCGAGTGCCCCCCGGTACAGCCTCGATGGGACGAGAGAGCTTTTTCCAAAATGTTACAGGCAGCATTATGATCGCGGTCCAGAACCACACCACAGCCATGACAGATGTGTGTACGAATACTCAACGACTTTTTGACGATGGTGCCACAGTCGGAGCATTCCTGGCCTTCTTTCTATTGGCGGACTTCTTTTGTTTTCTAGAGAGACGGCGACCCAGCCTCTTCACTTTCTTCTCAGTTTTACGGTAGTGCCGTGGGTTGTCAACGGTGTTTCCTTGGGAGTCGGTCAGAAAGCTCTTGAGTCCCACATCTGTACCCAGCTGCGTGCCAGATGGAACGTGTTCAACTTTGCGCTCGGTCTTGACGCAAAACTGGCAATAGTAGCCATCAGCATGTCTCACAATACGCACCCGCTTGATGGCTTTCACGGGAAAGGTCTCGATATGCTGCTTCTTGTTGCCAACCAAGCGGAGACGGCCAATCCCACAGCCATCGGTGAAGGTGATATGCTTGCCATCATCGTCAAGCTTCCAGCCAGTTTGCTTGTACTCAACCGAGCGGTTATTGTGCTGAAATTGGGGATAGCCCTTCTTTCCAGGCTTGTGCTCTCGGCAATTGGTATAGAACCGATCAATAGCGAACCATGCACGGTCAGCACTCGCCTGACGAGCTTGGGAGTTGAGTCTGGAGGCAAAATGGGTATTCACGGGCTACGACAGCACAGTAGGTCTGCAAGTCGTTTTTGGTGACACGATCGCCATCCATCCACAGGCGCAAACACTTGTTGCGGATGAATTGCACAACGCGTATCACTTCTTCAATGGCAGCAAATTGTTTTTGATTGCCATCCAACTTGTGCTCGTAGACCAGCATGCTGATTGCTTTCTCCTTTCTGATATGCTACAATCATACAGCATCATTATGCTGTATGTCAAGAAAGGATAGGACACATGTCCAAAGCAAGAATCACGCTCTACATCACCGAGCAACAAAAGAAACGACTTGATAAACGAAGCCAAGAGGAAATTTTACCCGTGGCAGAGATCATCCGGCGGGCGATCGATGCCTATTTGGCTTGGGATGACCCAACCTATAACCCCGGTGCCCAAGCCGCCTCCAAAAGGTAGGTCCATTCATCCTCCGCATGAATGACGGGAGCTTTCTGGTCCGTTCACTGTAAGGACCAGGACTGCTCTACCTGAAACTCTTAGCCGGTGATTTTCGCCGCCCCGCGTAGTATACTGAATGGGAACATCACATCACTATCCAAGGAGAAAAATAGTATGGCCGGGTCACGACAGGAATTTCCCATAGAACAAAAATTGCGCAAAGACATACAGGATGCCCAGCGCAAGCGCGACCAGGTCCGGCTCGACACCCTCCGTATGGCGCTGGGTGCCATCCACAACCTGGAGGTAGCGCGTACCGACCGCAAAAACCCCGAATACCAGCAGCCCTTGACCGAAGCCGACTGCCTGCGTGTACTGGAGCAGGAGATCAAAAAGCGTAATCAGGCCATCCCTTTCTATAAGCAGGGCGGCCGCAGCGACCTGGCCGAAAAAGAGCAGCGCGAAATGGAGATCCTGCAATCCTACCTCCAGGGCTCGCAACTCAGCGACGACGAAGTCCGCGCCATCGTATCCAGACTGGTTTCTGAAAATGGCAATGAATTCAGGCGTGTCATGCCCCTGGCCGCCAGAGAGACGAAAGGCCGTGCCGACGGTGCTCGCGTGCAGCGCATCGTCAGAGAGATGACGCAATAGCTTTATCTCTTCGCGCAAGTACTATAGGCCTATCCTACCTTGATCACAAGTCCTACGTTTCTGCAGAGCCTATGACTTATCTGCCCCTGTTGTAGTAATATGGCTAATATAGATTCTTTTCGATTATTGGTTGTTCTAACAAGGAGGATCGAATGTTTATCTCTGGATTAGGTGCACTATTCTTTGGCCTTGTCATCGGCTGGATATCATACCGGACTCTGAGATTGACAGCAGGGACTACCGCCCTCTCGGACATCGCTACAGTCATCGCAGCGGTAGGTGGCGCGGCTGTCACCGCCTTGATTAGGAGCGATGTGCTATTCGGTTTGTACTGTATTGGCCTCGCACTTGGCTTTTTCGCTTATCTCGGCTATGGCGTATACATTCATGGCAAACAAGAGGTAGAGCCCTGGCGTATTATTAGTGCCCCTGTTCCCACCGGCCAGATACCTGCCACCCCCGTTCCTGTCGACCAACCACCTGCTGTCCCTGTCGAAAACGATAACGCGAGTTGAAGGTCAGGCCATCTTAACCTGTTTTTTGTGCTCTCTACATGTACGGGCGGGGGACCTTGTCCGGGGAACAGGTAATGCCCCGCCCTGTAGTCTACGCTTGATCATTACTCCCGCTCTCGTCCACCACCTGAATCATATCTTCCTGCGCTGTACCTTCATCGGCAGTCAGTTTACTCACCTCCCAGCACGAGCGGTCGCCTTCACGCCAGAAGTGCAAGTCAATTGAACAAGGACCAACCTCCAGCCGCTGTATCTGCAGTTCTGATAGCCACCCGGGAAGAGTAGGGTTGACGTAGAGGCGTTTGTGCGGCGCGTCGGCACGCAAACCGAATATCGTCTGTAACATCTGAAAAATGCTGCCGGATGCCCAGGCCTGCGGGATATTGGCCCCGCCCGGATACAGCGCGGGAAAATCTGCCGTTCTACTCTCACGTTTTAGGCCTGCATAGTTTTCTGGCAGGCGATATGCCTCGAAGCGCCGCGCAGCATCGAACACACCGCGAATCACCTGGTTAGCCTCCCGGGTCAACCCGTAGCGTTTAAAACCGGCGGCAATGATGCCATTGTCATGTGGCCAGACGGAGCCCAGGTGATACGAGAGCGGGTTGAAGGCCGGATTCTTGCTGGAGATGGAGCGGATGCCCCACCCGCTCCACATGTCATCCTGCAAGAGCCGCCTGGCCGTGCGCTCTGCCTTGTCCCGGTCAGCGATGCCGCTCCATAGACAATGTCCCGCGTTCGATACCACCGCTGTGATCTGCTTTTTCTCAGAGTCAAGACCATAGGCAAAGCAGCCCTCGCTCTCCATCCAGAAAACCTCGTTAAACTTCTGCTTTAGTGTCTCTGCTTGCTGCAACAGCTCTTGAGCCCGTGCGGTATTGCCCAGCACTTCAAACATCTCGGCCATGCGTAACCTCGCGTCGTAGACGTAGCCCTGCAATTCGCACAGCCCCTTGGGCTGCTTCACCTGGCTGCCGTCGGCATACACCACGGCATCCCATGAATCCTTCCAGCCCATGTTCTCGTAACCAAGCGACGAGTAGGTTCTATACTCCTGGAAGCCATCCCCGTCGAGGTCTCCGTACTGGTCAATCCATTTCAGGCATCGTTCGGCAACCTTGCGATACTCCTTGAACAGTTGAACATCTCCCGTCCAGCGATAGGCTTCAGAGAGCACTAACAAGTAAAGGATCGTCGCGTCGGCCGTGCCATAGTAGGGAGTAAAAGGAATCTTGTGGAAATGTGCCAGTTCGCCAAAACGTATCTCGTGCAGGATCTTGCCGGGCTGCGCGTCTCGCCAGTCGTCACGTTCCAGTGCCTGGTACTCCGCCAGCCGTTTGAGCGCTCCGCGCGCAAAGCCCGGCGCAACAATCATGTTTTGTAGAGAAACAATCAGGCTGTCGCGCCCAAACAGGGTGACAAACCAGGGAACACCTGCCGCAGGCACCCATGACTCGTCCGACACATCCAGGTCGTAGATGCGCAATGCGCCCATGTCTTCAACCGCTTGCCGGTACATACGGTACACGTGGTCGTTGGGAGTCAGCATATTGGGGCTGCGTTGTAACCAGCGTATCTGCCGTTCATCAAAGTCGCTTATCTCCCCTGGCACAAAGGTCGAGCCCGTTGCCAGGTGCTGGTGAATACAGGGCCTGTAGACAGGTTTTTTGACGTGCAGTCCGTGTTCTAGAATGATTTCCCCGCAGCTGTGCCACTGCTGGCCGGGCTCCAGTTCAATCTCGAAGAAGATGCGCCCGTTGGCGAAGCCAGGTGGAGAATCGCTATCCATAGGCTGGTAGGTGACAGCGCGGTGAAAGTCCTTATTCGTGTAGATAGTGCGAAGCCGGCCCTCCTTCTCGGACCACCTGGTCTGTACTCTGCCGCGCTGCACAAAGCGTTTTGCCTTTACCTCAAAAATATCTGCGAAATCTGAGCGCAGAGCCAGTTCTAAAATGATCCTGATTTTCTTGCCCGCGTAGTTGACAATGTAAAAGTCCTCGTGAATACCCTCGCCAACCGTACGTTCCAATGTCAGGCTGATCTTGTGCTCGTTCAGGTCCCCGTCTTCGGTTGCGATCCTGGGATTGGTAAGATGAATGCGCGAAGCGTAGAAACTCAACTGGCTAGAATTGACCAGTTCCCATGGTTGGCGACTGATGTAGAGACTATACGCACTGATAAAGCGAGTATCGATAGCGTAAATCCCTTCGTCGCCAGGTGGCTTGATCTCACCGCGCTGGCTCGTAACCATAAATGTGCGTCCCTGGCTGATAATGATGCTTGGTGGGGCTACTTTGATCTCGATGGGCATGCATCTCTCCTGTAAAATTGGAGGTATCCATCCCTGCTATTCTAAGCTTCCTTGATATAGGGTACTCTCTGAGGCGCCACATCTTCAAAAAACGTGTCGAAGATGTGAAGTCTTTAACCGTGCAGCCAGATATCTTATATCATCGACTGCCTGCCTGCTCCTCCCCATGTCTGAAGGACAGGGATTTCCGCAAACCGACAGTCGATGAGGAATGCTCTCATAGTGATGGTTCCATCATCAATCGGAGGTCAGAATTACCGGGCGCCCAAAACCGGATCATGGTAGGGGTATTACCTGTCCCCCAGACAAGGACGCCGTCCGGGAACGGTGTGGCCCTCGCGGTCGCCCCCTTAACTTGACAAGCGCTAATGATCGCTCGTACCATATTACTTTGAAACAACGTTCAACGAGTAATCTCGATCCCGGCATACGCGTATTCTATGCGTCAGGTGCTCTTTCAGGTATAATGCTAACATATCGAGGTCCAGGCACGACATGAAGATTTACAACACTCTCTCCCGGCACATCGAAGAGATCATTCCCATCGAAGCAGGAAAAATCAAAATGTATTCCTGTGGCCCTACCGTCTATCGTTATATTCATATCGGCAATCTGCGCACATTCACCATGGCCGATTGGCTGCGACGTGCCTTTGAATATCGCGGCTTCGAGGTGCTGCATGTTAAAAATATTACCGACGTCGGTCACATGCGGCAGGAAATGGTAGATCGCGGTGAGGACAAGATGCTCGCTCAGGCGCGTAAAGAAGGTAAAACATCGCTGCAGATCGCTCAGTTCTATACCGAAGCATTCCACCAGGACGAGGCCAGGCTCAATATCCTCCCGGCGCATATCTTCCCACGAGCCACAGATCATATCCCCGAGATGATAGCCATCGTCCAGGGTCTACTGGCAAAAGATATCGCCTATGAAATCAACGGCAATGTCTATTTTGATATCAAACGCTTCCCCGACTACGGCAAGCTCTCCGGTAACCAGCTCGAGAATATGATTGCAGGCGTGCGCGAAGGAGAAGTTGCCGACCGGCGCAATCCAGAGGATTTTCCGCTGTGGAAAGTCGCTGAACCGGGGCGCGAGATGGCCTGGGAGAGCCCCTGGGGACGTGGCTTCCCTGGCTGGCATATCGAATGTAGCGCCATGTCTATGAAATACCTCGGGCCGCATTTCGATATACACACCGGCGGTGTGGATAATATCTTTCCCCATCACGAAGATGAAATTGCACAGAGCGAAGGATTTACAGGCGAAACCTTTGTAAATTACTGGGTACATGCCCAGCATCTCCTGGCCGACGGACAGAAGATGGCGAAATCCACCGGCAACGCCTATACCTGCTCTGAGATCGAAGGTCGTGGCTTTGATCCCATGGCGCTGCGCTACTTCTACACAACGGCTCTCTACCGCAGCCGCGTCAACTTTACCTTCCGTGCCCTGCAAGCTGCACAGACCTCGCTCGAACGCTTGCGGGAACTGGCTTATCAACTGCTCACGCGGGCTGACAAAGGGCTGGTATTCTCGGATGAGCCAGTATGGTCAGGCCGCTGGCAAAACGCATTCCTGGCAGAAGTCGAACATGATCTGAACATACCGCGTGCCATGGCGGTGATGTGGACCATGCTGCGCTCGCACGAAGATGATCCGGGCACGCGAGTGCGCCTCCTGCTCGAGTTTGATCGTATCCTGGGCTTTGACCTGAAAAACTACCTGCAAAGCGACCAACCACGGGAGAAGTGGGATCCGCGTGTATACCTGGCAGCAGTACCCACAGAAGTGGCCACGCAGGTACTCGAGCGTGAAGAGTTGCGCCATCACACCAACTATGCTCATGCCGACCAGCTGCGTCACCAACTGAACTCTGCAGGCTATAACATTAGAGATACCCGGCAGGGTCCGCTTGTGTTGCCGCGCCGCCTGGAAGAAGAGTTCACCGTGCTTTCCAGCTCCAGCGACGCACCCGATTTCACTCAGTCACCTGATCTCTTTGAGTTCTCGGTGAACCTGCTCGCACACAACAGCCGGGACGATCTGGAACGTTGCATAGCGAGCATCTGTCGTCACTCCGACCGCCGTGACATTGAACTGGTGATCATCGACAATGGCTCGACCGACGAGACACTCCCTTATCTGCAACAGCTTGCGCGCCATAGCGATCTGCCTGGCGAAAAAGGACGGCGCATTGCCTTGCAGGTACTCTTTGCAGATCACAACATGGGTTTTGCTGCTGGACGTAATGCAACCATGCGCGCCAGCCGGGGACGCTTTATTGTCCTGATAGATACCTCGATTGAAGTCACGGGCGATATCTGGAGGCCACTGGCTACCGCGTTGGCTGACCGCAATATGGGAGCCGTGGGACCATACGGGTTGGTGACCGACGACCTGCGCGAGTTTCGCGAGGCGCCCGGACCCGACGTAGATGCCATCGAGGGCTACCTGATGGCCTTCCGGCGCAGTCTGCTGCAAGAAGTTGGCTGGATCGACGAACGCTTCCGCTTTTATCGCTTGATGGACATCCACTACAGCTTCTTCTTCAAAACCTCCGGCTATCGCGTCCTGACGACTCCACGTGTGGTTGAACGCATCAAGAGGCACCCGCATCGTGAATGGTATAGCCTGAGCGAGGATGACCGCGCGACAAAGAGCAAGAAGAACTATGACATCTTCCGTGCCCGCTGGCATCATGGCGAGAGCCTGCTGGTTACCAACTACAATCCGCAGCACCTCTGGCGCGGTCATGACCATCACCATCACCTGGAGGGAACACACACTCATGAGGAGAAAGAGCTTCCACCCCTTGGAGTGATGCACACTCATACACACCAGCATTGGCCCGATCATGCGCACGAACACGCGCACTATCATGAGCTAAGGCACGAACAACATGCCATCTCGTCAGAAGAGTGAAGCAAAATCTAGGCTCGGCCTTTCAGCTCTCTGTTTAGAAGGGTGCCCCTTGCCGGTGCCCATATTAGGAGACTAACCACCCATGTTTCATGTTCAAGATATCCCCGTTGTCACCACCCCTGAAATGTTTGCTCACCTGACCACACGCGATGTTGTCTTACTTGATAGTAAGACAGGGCAGATCAATACCGAACAAGAAGAGGCTTTGTGCGCTTTCGTCGAACGTGGAGGTGGCCTGGTTTGTATCGGGGATGCTGCGGAGGCCTATCACGAATATGAACTGCTAGGTGAGGTCCTGGGAAATATTCATGGCTTCTGCACGCCACACTGTGAAGTCATAGCTCGCGTGGCCACAAACGATCACTATATTACCCGCCGTGTCGATCCCGCGTTCGCTGTGCTCGAGGGCATCTACCTGCTCGATGCTATCCCGCACGATGCGCAGGTACTCTGGCGTACCTCCTGGCACTATACATCTCCCACCCTCGCTTATACTCGCAACCATGGCCGTGGACGTGTCTTTTGCACTACCCTGGGCAGCGCACCCGAAACACAAACTAATCCAGTCTTCCAACAAATGGTTGGTCGCGCTGCCAGCTATGTAGCCGGCATGGATGTACAGGAAACTCCCGCTCGCGTGGCCATGATCGGTTACGGTGTCATCGGTTTCGAACATGGTACGGCTATCAGTACTGTACCTGGCCTGGAGTATTCACTCGTCTGCGATCGTAACGAAGAGCGTCTGGCGGTAGCGCGGCAGGCCTTCCCAGGTGTGCATACCTGTACCAACTTGCAGCAGGTGGCGGATGACCCCGCTATTGATGTGGTAATCGTGTCTACTCCCCCCAACACCCACGCGGCCATCTCCATGCAAATGTTGCGCGCTGACAAACATGTTGTAACTGAAAAACCCTTTTGCCTGACGACCTCCCAGGCCGATGAGATGATCCAGTGCGCGAACGAAAAACATCTCGCACTGACGGTGTACCAGTGCCGGCGCTGGGACCCCGATTATCTTGCTATTCAACAGGTGCTCAAACGCGGAACCATCGGCACTCTCTTCCACATCGAGACATTCATAGGTGGTTACGCGCATCCTTGTGACTACTGGCACTCACACGAGCCAATCTCAGGCGGCGTCTTCTATGATTGGGGTTCGCACTATCTGGATTGGATCCTCCAGCTTATCCCCGATCCCGTGATCAGTGTACGCGGCGTTGAGCATAAGCGCGTCTGGCACGACGTAACCAATGCCGACCACTCGGTTGTCTCTCTACGTTTTGCAGGTGGACAAGAGGCCGAATTCATGCATTCCGATATCGCGGCAGCCATGAAGCCCAAATGGTATATCCTGGGCGAACAAGGTGCCATTGTTGGACACTGGCGACAGGAGACGGTAAAAATGCGGCGCTGGTCCGGCGACCTCATCGAAGAGCGCCTGGCTCCTTCCGAAGCGCTTCCAACACTCACCGTCTTTACCCGTGAACCAGGCGGTGCCATTCACGAACAGCACCTGGTGTTGCCTGAGCAGCCCCTCTACCCCTTCCATCGCAACCTGGCCAATCACCTGCACAATGGCGAGCCCCTGGTCGTGTCGCCACAAGAATCCCGGCGCAACATCGCGGTCATGGAGACGGCGAAACGTTCGGCCGAACGCGGCGGTGAAACACTAAAGATAGAGTGCTAGATCATTTAAAAAAGATCACCACATCTCCTCACACACTTGACAATCTCACCCGTTGAGTGCTATTCTGTATTCGCAGTCTCAAATGGAGACTGCTAGCAGTAAGAGTTGACAAGCTATGTATCATACCAGCATATCGTATGTGTTGGGAAGGTGTGCCAAAAATGACACCATTAAGCCAGCGTAAGCAGCAGATTTTGCGAGCACTTGTTGAAGAGTATATTCATACCGCCACACCTGTCGCCTCTGAAACATTAGTGCGTAAGTATGATTTCAACTTTAGCTCCGCAACTGTCCGTCACGAACTGGCAGGGCTGGAAGAGGCACATCTTATTTATCAACCGCATACTTCCGCTGGGCGCGTGCCCACAGACCTGGGATACCGCTACTTCGTAGAACACCTTATGCAAGAATCTGCGCTGTCACTCGACGAACAGCGCTTGATCCGTCACCAGTTCTACCAGGTACAGGATCAACTGGATCAATGGGTACGTTTAACAGCCTCGGTGATGGCCCGTTTGCTGCATAGCGCAGCCGTTATGACCTCGCCTCGTGCTACCGAAGGACGACTCAAGCACTTTGAAGTACTGTCAGTCTCAGACCTCTCTGCTCATCTCGTCCTGGTAATGACAGATGGCACGGTCAAGCAGCAGCGGCTGTTGTTAGAGGTCCCGGTCCAGCAGGAGGGCTTGAGTGCCCTGGCTGCTTCTCTGAACGAACTCTTTCAAAACAGGAGTGCCGCCGAGGTAAATGCCCTCATGCTCCAGCATGATTTCTCACCAGAAGGACACTTGATTGCGTCTACCCTTGCCCATATCCTGGAACAACACGGCGACCCGTTGGGTGATGTCTTCTATCGCGAAGGGGTGCTCAATATCCTGCAGCAGCCGGAATATAGCCGCATGGGTCCCGAAGAGGAGCGTAACGAGCGTGTGCGCAAAGTCATGCAGGTGCTGGAGCAGAATCGCTTCTTACCTGTCCTGGCATCGCAGTTGCGAGAGGCCGATGGCGTGCAGGTCATCATAGGGGGCGAGAATGAGTGGGACGAAATGCGGGATGTCAGTCTGGTCGTTGCTCGCTACGGCCGTGAGGGCAAGATTGGCGGTTTGCTGGGTGTGATCGGCCCGACACGTATGCAGTATGGCCGTGCTATCGCTGTTGTGCGCTATATGGCGCAGGTGATGAACGAGCTGCTGTCAGAAGTCTACGGCTACGAGTAATGACGTGAAGCTAAAGCTTTGTCCAACATCCATATGTAAAGGTGACCCACACGGTCGTCCGGTTCAAGAGGATACCAAATATGGCTGATGAAGTAGAACGAACTGAACAATCACAGGCATCTTCACAAGAGCAAGAGGCGCCTATCGAGCAGATCCGCCAGCTCAAAGTACGCATAGAAGAACTGGAGAAAGATCTGGCCGAAGAGCGCGAGAAGGCAACCGATTATATGAATCGCGCTATGCGCGCACAGGCAGAGATCTCTAATGTACGTAAACGCTTGCAGCAGGACCTGAACCTGGCGCTTAAGGACGCCTTCAAATCTGTCGTCTATGAACAGCTAGCCGTCCTTGATAGCTTTGATCGCGCATTTACCACACTGCCAAAGGAGTTCCAACACTTCACCTGGGTGGAGGGTATAGGCCTCATCCAGGCTCAGTTGTTCGGTATCCTCCATCGCACCGGTGTCACACCTATCGAAACACAAGGCAAGAAATTTAATCCTATCGAGCACGAAGCGGTAGCCTACGAAGATACGCATGCTTACCCTGAAGAGACTATCACGGCTGAGTTACAGCGTGGCTACAAACTTCATGACCAGGTACTGCGCCCTGCGCTCGTTAAAATTGCCCGTGAACCTCAAACGGTATCCGCGGGACATGAGTCAGAATCAGAAAAATCCAGTACTACTGAGTAACTATTACTACATTTTTTAGGAGGCAACTGTGCCAAAAGTTATTGGAATCGACCTGGGGACGACAAACTCCTGTGTCGCTGTAATGGAAGGCGGCGAGCCTGTCGTTATCCCTAATTCGGAGGGAGCACGGGTCACCCCGTCAATTGTCGCTGTAAACAAAAACGGCGAGCGACTCGTAGGTGAGGTGGCAAAACGCCAGGCCGTTACGAATCCTGAAAATACTGTCTACTCTATCAAGCGCTTCATGGGTCGTAAGTATGATGATCCTGAGGTGGATCGTGACAGGCGCATCGTACCCTACAAAGTGGTTCGAGCGAGCAACGGCGATGCCTGGGTGGAGATACAGGGGAAGCAATATAGCCCGCCGGAAATCTCTGCAATGATCTTGCAGAAACTCAAGACCGATGCAGAAGCCTACCTCGGCGAGCGTGTAATGCAGGCGGTTATCACCGTACCCGCTTACTTTAACGACGCGCAGCGCCAGGCCACCAAGGATGCCGGGAAGATCGCAGGACTTGACGTCTTACGCATCATTAACGAGCCCACAGCCGCGTCTCTTGCTTATGGTCTCGATAAGAAAAAGGATGAGCGTATCGGCGTCTATGACCTCGGTGGCGGCACCTTCGACATTTCTATCCTGGAACTGGGCGATGGCGTCTTTGAGGTCAAAAGCACCAACGGCGATACCCACCTGGGTGGCGACGATTTCGATCAGCGCATCATCACCTGGCTGGCCGACGAGTTTCGCAAGGAGAGCGGTATCGACCTGCGGCAGGACCGCATGGCCCTGCAGCGCTTGAAGGAAGCGGCAGAGAAGGCCAAGAAGGAGCTATCTAGCTCCATGCAGACGGAAGTCAACCTGCCCTTCATCACCGCCGATGCCAGCGGCCCCAAACACCTTACCATGCCGCTCACCCGCTCGAAGCTGGAGCAGCTGGTGGAGGACCTGATTGAAAAGTCGCGCAAGCCGGTAATGCAGGCCCTCGCAGATGCAAGTGTTCGCCCCGGTGACATCCAGGAAGTAGTGCTGGTCGGCGGCCAGACCCGCATGCCGGCAGTGCAGACTATGGTCCGGCGCATCTTTGATCGTGAGCCGAACCGCGGCGTGAACCCGGATGAGGTTGTAGCCGTCGGTGCCGCCATTCAGGCAGGTGTATTGACCGGCGATGTCAAGGATGTACTGCTACTCGACGTGACCCCACTTTCGCTGGGTATCGAGACTCTGGGCGGTGTCTTCACTCGCTTGATCGAGCGTAACACCACCATCCCGACCCAGAAGAGCCAGGTCTTCTCAACGGCCAGCGACAACCAGCCCAGCGTCGAGATCAATGTCTTGCAGGGTGAGCGCGAGTTCGCCAAGGACAATCGTTCGCTTGGCAGCTTTATCCTCGATGGTATCCCACCTGCCCCACGCGGCGTGCCGCAGATCGAGGTTACCTTCGATATCGACGCTAACGGTATCGTGAATGTCTCGGCGCGCGACAAGGGGACCGGGCGCGAGCAAAAGATCGCCATCGTCGCCTCCAGCGGCCTCTCCAAAGATCAGATCGACCGCATGGTGCGTGATGCCGAGTCACACGCGGCAGAGGATAAGCGTCGTAAGGAAGAGGTCGAGGAGCGCAACCTGGCAGATAGTGCCTCCTATCGGGCGGAGAAGAGCATTACTGATCTTGGCGACAAGCTCACTGCGGACCAGAAGAGCGAACTTGAGTCCAAGATCGCCGACGTGCGCTCTGCCCTTTCAACCGACGATGTATCCCGCATCAAGTCTGCGCGTGAGGCCCTGGAACAGGCCTTTTACAAGATCAGCGAAACGATCTATCGCCAGTCCGGTTCTACTGCCGGCCCCGGCGCTGACTTCGATGGTCAGGAACAAAGCGCTCCGAGCGACCACAGTGGCTCCCAGGATGACACTATCGAGGGCGAGTACAGGGAGACCTGATCCGTCGTAAAAGCGCTTAACAAAGCCATTATGTAGGGAGCGGCCTATCCAGGGTGTATCTGCCCTGGAATGGTGCAGGAGCTTCCGCGCCGGAATAGGCTACTCCCTTGCGTCTATCGTGTAGAAAAGGTAGTATAAAATAACACAGAGTAGATTAGCGTTGAAATTCGGTAGCGCGGATGATGCCGCGCCCTGTTGCTCATACAAAGGACCAGTCAATGGCCACTAGCAAACGAGATTATTATGAAGTACTGGGGGTATCGCGTAGCGCAGGCGATGAGGAAATAAAGAAAGCATTCCGCCGCCTTGCCAAACAGTATCACCCGGATGCCAATAAAGAGCAGGGAGCGGAAGCCCGTTTTATTGAAATCAACGAGGCCTATGAGATACTGAGTGATCCGCAGAAACGTGCCGCCTATGACCGCTATGGACATGCCGCTGTCGGCAATGGTGGGGGCACAGGCTTTGGCGACTTTGGCGACTTTGGTACGTTCAGCAGCATCAATGATCTCTTCGAAACTTTCTTTTCTGGAACGGCGGGCGCCCAGCGCCGTGCCGGAACCCAGCGCGGTGCTGATCTTCGCTATGATCTAACCATCACATTCGAAGAAGCCGTCTTTGGTTGTCAGAAGGAAATTGAACTGCCCCGCTGGGAGACCTGTACCAATTGCCGTGGCAGTGGCGCGCAGCCCGGCACGTCTACAGCGCGTTGTTCGTCGTGTCAAGGGACTGGCGAGATTCGTCGCGTACAACAGTCTATCTTTGGGCAGTTCGTCAATGTGACGATGTGTGAGCGTTGTCGCGGGGAAGGGCGCGTCATTACCACCCCCTGTGAAAAGTGCCGTGGCCAGGGTCGCGTGCGTAACAATCGCCGCGTGGTAGTGAATATTCCTGCTGGCGTAGATGATGGTATAAACGTGCGTGTAACTGGCGAAGGCGAGGTCAGTGCGCGCGGTGGCACTCCGGGCAATCTCTATGTCATCCTTACTGTAAAGCCTCATCATGTCTTCAAGCGCCAGAGCAATGATATCATCTACGAGCTGCCCATCAGCTTCACCCAGGCTGCTCTTGGCGACGAAGTCGAGGTGCCTACCGTCGATGGTAAAGCAACTACCCTCAAAATCCCTGCCGGCACACAGAGTAACCGTTCCTTCCGCCTCAAAGGCATGGGTGTACCTGTGGTTCACAGCAGTGCACGTGGCGACCAGCACGTTATCGTCAAAGTAGTAACGCCAACCAATTTGACCGCTGAGCAGAAACGCCTGCTTGAGGAGTTCGCTCGCCTTGAGCGTGAGCAAAACGATAAGAACATCTTTGATAAGATAAAAGATGTGTTCCACTAAGCAATGTCAGTCACCCCTGGCCTAAAGGCGCAGGGCTTGTGTCTAAACTCCACCGCAGTTCGGCATACCGGCGAAGGTGTGCCGCTTTGGTCTCAGCGTTCGACACATCAGGGGCAACCGACAAGTGCCCCGTACTTGCCCAATCTTGTCGAGCAAGCAACGTTCGCATCGCCACGTTTCTGGCACCCACCAGATCGGCGTGGAGCGTGTAATGACAGTTCTGACAGACGAACAGCAAGCCTCTGTTGGGCCGATTGGCGTCACTGATATACCCACACACCGGGCACGCTTTGCTCGTGTAGTGAGCGTCCACTTTGATCGCCATCGAACCCGCCAACAAGGCTTTGTAGGCAATCATCATGTGCAACTCGGCAAACGACCACTGCGAGTAGACTCGGTTGCTTTTGCGTTGCTTGATCGAAACCGGCTTCGCACCTTTGCCATTCTTCTTCCGTTTGTGCGTTCTTCGTCTGGTGCGCTCTCGAATGTCTGTCAAGTTCTCCAGGCCCATGAGGGAATGGGGATGCTGTGTCACGATGCGTTTGGAGACCACATGATTGGCGTCGGCTTTCAACCGTCTCTCTCGTCCACTGATTGCCACCAAA
>WNGQ01000258.1_pt1 | contig 53506 bp, 50 predicted proteins | sample 5407661 | NCBI WGS metagenome assembly WNGQ01 (sample SAMN13153382, study PRJNA577476) | soil metagenome | isolation source: 60 cm soil or saprolite under Garry oak tree replicate 2 | place: USA:California | collected 2016-06-15 | reverse complement strand
CGCGCAAGCGCAGCATCTCTTCCCCGCCGCTGGCAGCGTTTCGTTCCCGAAGATTGAGCAGGACCATGTCGAACAAAGGCTTGAATTCAAATGAGGCCCTGGAAGAAAGCACGGCCACCAACTCCTCAGTTACGTTGTCGGGCGCGCGACGTGTGAAAGAGATAACAAATCGTTTAGACATCCAAGAGTATCGCATGGATCCGGGAAATAGCGACCGAGGGCAAAGTTAACGGAAGAAGGAAAAATTAAGAAGTCGGAAGTCAGATTTCAGGATTTTCGGCGAGGGCGAACCAGACCGCCATTGCACGTGCGACGGATGCGCGAGCACCGACACGGCAGGAACATATTGTTCACCTCACGTCGTGCGATAACGAACCGCCACATCGACGCCGTTGCCGTTAATGTATCGTAAGGGACTTACGATACCGTCAAAATTGCATCGGGAACCCCAAGTTCGCTTCAGCGAGACGCCGAAGCCAGGTCGCCGCGGCGACCGCTCCCCAGTTCTCCGCCGTTACCACGTCGTGATAGCCGAAAGTGTGGTCGACTTCCATCGGCCTCGGATCCTATTTGAATTGACCTAAAACGTCAGCCGATTTGTCTAACGCGTTCTTGTAGCGCCCGGGGATGGCGTCTTCCGTGAAAAATCGCGAGAATCCAAATTTCGTTTTCCCGGATTACATAATATATCCCGTAAAATTTGAAGCGATGGATCGGCTTTCGACGAACATCGGCGGAACGAATTCTGTGGTGCAAGCCATCGTCAGCAAGCGCTTGTACTGCACGATCGACCTCGTTTAGAAAATCGTCGCCCAACCCGACCTGCCGCCCTTCATACCAGATCGCCGCTTCGAGCGCGTCTTCTTCAGCGGGCCGGAGTTTTTTGACTACGAAACTCATGAAGCCGGGCGCGGACGCGTTCGATGGTGCCATCCCACGGCTCCAGCAATTCCGGATGAGCTATCGCCTGATCCCGGCGGCGCAAGATTTCCGCCTCATGTGCCTCGCTCAATTCATCGCCGTCATAACCGAGCAACTCTCGGCGATGTTCTTCGAACCAAACGGCCAAACGTTGTCGTTGTTCCGGAGTCAGCTCAAGGATCGCCGACTCCAATTGTTCCAAGCTCACATGGTTATTTTAGCAAAAGTGCGCTTTGTCGCGAACAGGAAAGTGGCGCTGTAAGATGTGTTAGACTCTGGGGTTCGTTAATGACTTCATCCAACGGCTTCACTCGACCGGCCTTGATGTCATCCTTCAATTCAGCGAGCAGGTGATCGAGCTTGCCCGCGTTCGAATCGCGTTGCACCTGCTTTTCCCATTCATCCAGATTGTTCGCTTCTTCAGCAGCGACACGATCCCAAAGCTCCTCGCGCTCTCGCGAGGACAAGCTCTTAACTTCCTTGAGAATTTTTTCTACAGTTGCGCTCACAGCTCCATTGTCGGCACGGAGGAAACTGAAGGCAAGTCGTAGCTAGAGCACTTCTATTTCTTGCCGGGCTGGCACTCCGAAAACATTCGCGAGCAGGCAGCCGCCGCTACAGTAAGATTCTGAAGATGAAACGAGAAAATCCGACAATTGAAATTTGTCCTGACATCACGCGCCGGACAGTCGCAAACGGCAGAACGATGTATCAGATGATCGCCACGCTGGCACGTTCGAATTGCCTAGCACAACTAAGCTCGACGAGATCGTGGCCGTGTCCCGAGGCGCCAAGCACGAAGTCACGCTCAAAAACCCTAAACCCACAGCAAATGTCATTGTGCTGCGATAAGGGACGTAACCAACCGATGAAGCCACCGGACCCTTGGCGAAGCAATTACAGTGAGCTTGCCACCGACCCCACCCGTGGCTTATCTCTTTCTAGTTAGCCCGACTATGGAGTGTTTAATGAAAACCAAACGAATTATTGCGATCTTCATGCTAGTCCTTCCGCTCTTTTGCAGGAGCAGCATTTGCGGTGCAGACGGCTTTGATTCGGTTCGCTGTGGATTTGACGTTGGAAAAGCTCTCCTCGGCCGCAAGATGTCAAATGAGAAGGCGGTTGCCATTGAAGAGAGGCACAAGGACCTAGGGCTTAAAGATCTAGGGGGTACAGAGATCTCAGACCGTTTATTCTTAATATCCTGGCGAATCTGTGGAGAGGAGTACGTCCTTCTCGAAGACCAAGGTGTCGTGCGAGACGTGCTGAAATTTCCGAAACATTCAAAGGACTCACCCCAATTCATTGGTTCGTGTCAATTAAATGGCCACGATGTCCTGGACGCAGCGATTGGTGTGCTTAAGAATGAACATGGTGTTGAAATTCTTCCAGCAGTGATCGCATGGAAGATTGACGACAAGCAGATCAAATTCGTCAAGCTTCAGACAGAAGGACTTCGTTGCTCCCGTGATGGAATAATTACTACCGACGGTGGGCTTTGAACCGTCATCTATACGTCGGCCTAACCAACGGCTGCACGCGACGCTCGCTGACTGCCGCGTTCAGCGAGTTTTTTCTGCGTGAGGTGCGGCGTCAGTAAAAACTCCATGAGCGTGCCAGCCGTGATGGTCGTTGCTTGTATCGTCGCTCTGATTTGGGCGCGGTAGGGCTCGCCGATGGCCGCTGCGCCGAACGCACGCGCCTGGCGACCTCGGAATCGATTTCCAGCCCGCAGCCCGGAGAAAACATGACGCGCACCTCAGCGGATTGACCAGCAAAGGTCATCGGCTCCGGCTCTGTGTGGATCTCGCCCGTGTTCTCGAAGTTTTCTTTTTCCCAAAGCTGTTCGAAATCTTCGGCGTAATAATTGGCTAACGGCAAAGAATCCATCTCGACAACATTGTTTTCCATGGAGACAAAACCATCGTCCGTCAGGTTGGTCGAGCCGGTCCAAACGGATTGCCCATCGCGCAGGATGAATTTGCTGTGCATCAGTTTCATTCCGGCAATGCGGTGCCACGGGTAGCCTAACGATTGGATAAAGGCGCCCGTGCCCGATGGGGCCGGGTCCTGACCGGCGGCGGCATTCGGCGGAGACGGTTTGTCGCCGTCGTAGCAAAAACGGATTTTTACGCCTGCTTCCGCGCGCTCGCGCGAAGCGGAACTCAGTGAAGCTTTAAGCGGATCACTGAACCGCATGTCGTAAACGGCAAAATCCAGACTTTGCCTGGCAGCACGTATAAACGTGGTTAGCCGCGCCATGACCTCATCACCCGATTGTTCGCCTTGAGCGAGAAAGAACACCGAAAGATTATCCATTGATGAGATGCTCAGCCAGTTAGCAAAGGCTGACAACGCTATCAGCGCGACGCATAGTACGTGGAAATGCTTGATCCTTCTGCTGACGAAATACGCGATTGGGGCAATTCCGTCATCCAACTTATGGCCGATTATCTCGGCAATCTCCGCGATCGCAAAGTGTATCGTCACATGTCTTCACGCGAGATTCGCGACCGACTCGACCCCACGATTCCGACCAAAGGAATCGATCTCAACGGCCTGCTGAAGGTTTTTCGCGAGACCGTTATCCCCTTTAGCCGGCAGAACGCGCACCCGCGCATGTTTGGCTACGTGCAATCGCCTGGGACACCCCTCGCGGCGTTCGCCGATTTACTCGCTTCGACCTTAAACGCGAATCTCACAGTCTGGCGTTCCGCGCCGGCGCCGGTGGAACTCGAGCGCTTAACGATCGATTGGATCCGGCAAATTCTTGGATTCAATGCTGAAGCCGGCGGACTCTTTGTCAGCGGTGGATCGATGGCCAATCTCGCCGCGATCGCCGCGGCGCGGCAGGCGAAAGATTATTCGTCAGATCGCTTGCGCATCTACGCGTCGAGCGAGACGCATTTTTCGGTCGCCAAGGCAGCAGCGCTTTTGGGAATCGGGCGGGAGAATGTGCGCCACGTCGCCGTCGACGAGCACCTCAGAATGCGGGCGGACGATCTAGTTGCAAAAATCACTGGTGATTTGGAGGAGGGCTATGTTCCATTCTGCGTCGTTGCGAATGCCGGAACCGTGAACACTGGCGCAGTCGACCCGTTAGCGGAGATCCGTGACGTTGCGGACCGCTTCCAACTTTGGATGCATGTCGATGGCAGTTACGGCGCCTTCGCCGTCCTCGCGAAATCCGCGCGTGGATTGTTCGCGGGAATTGAGCGGGCGGATTCGATCGCCCTCGATCCTCACAAATGGCTTTACCTCCCGGTGGACGTTGGCTGCGTGATTTACCGCGCGCCACAGATCGCGCGAGCCGCGTTTGCGCACGAGGCCGAATACACTCGCATTATTGGGGAGGAGGCGGACGAGGCCTTCGCATTTTGGGACTACGGGCCGGAGCTGTCGCGGCGTTTCCGGGCTCTTAAAATATGGATGTTGTTAAAAGGAGTCGGCCTCCATTCCTTGGGCGAGGCAATTGAAAGCAATCTTGCCTGTGCGCGCTACTTAGAGTCGATGGTCCGCGCCAGCGACGACTTCGAGATGGTCGCGCCGGTCGACCTGTCGATCTTCTGCTTTCGTCATGTGCCGGTGCAGCTCAGGAACGAATCGGCCGAAGCAATCGATGCCTTCAATGAACGCCTGCTGATCGCTCTGCAACGCGATGGCAGTTCGTATCTCTCCAATGCCGCACTCGGCGGTCGCTTCGCCCTGCGCGGTTGCGTGCTGAACTATCGGACCACTTTGCGCGACATGGAGATCCTGCTCGACGATTTGCGACGCGTAGCAAGATCGTTATGACTTCTGCCTAGCCGTAGATCAGTACAGATTTGGCGTGTAGATCAGCGATGAGTATGGAAACGAACGGACTACCCAAGCTAGACAATGTCATCTTTGGCGAAATCCAAGTGCTCCTCGCTGAGAAACGAACTGCGCTGGCTTCCCTGCGGACCGGTATCGCCGTCTTCGCTTTGCCTCTGTCTGTCCTGAGCGTGCTCATCGCGACCTCACGCTATTACAATGTTGGGACCGTGATGCCACTGTTGGTGCCGCTGCTGCTCCTGAACTTTGGTCTGGTCGTGCTCGGCTCCTGGCTGATCTACCGTTCGATCCGCCGCATTCACCACTACGAGCTCCGCATCCGAGAGCTCAGCCAGAAATATCGGTCGATCGCGGAGTTTATAGAGTAGCGCCAACGAATCTGCTGTACCTTCAAGTATGGCGAGCGAAGGACGCTTCGCAACGCAGCTTCAGCATCGAAACGAGTATTGGCCGAAACGCTGCGAGGTGTCACCGATGAAGGATGAATTAGGAAGGACGAAATGGAGAACCAGCAAACGCGCAAAATGAAACGAGAAAATCCGACAATTGAAATTTGTCCCGGCATCACACGCCGGACGGTCGCAAACGGCAAGACGATGTATCAGATGCTTGCCACGCTGGCGGCGGGGAGTCGCATGCCTGCGCACTCGCACCCACAGGAGCAGATCGTTCACATTCTCGAGGGTCAGATGCGACTCATCGTTGACGGCGTGCCGCACGAGCTTTCAACCGGCGATTCGTTCTATCTCGCCAGCAATATTCCGCATGGTGTGGAAACGATATTACCGACACGCGTGCTCGATACTTTCAGTCCGCCGCGCGATGATTACCTGGCGATCGACGAAAAAGCTCGCCAGGCCACGGCATCGTAGTTCTTCGAACCGAGATCAGCGCGGCCGCGTTCGCGTTGCCCGTGACCTGCAGGCGAGATACGTTCGGCTGTGAAGTCGTTTCCTCGATCAATTTTCCTTCTGATCGCTGGGATCATCGCAAGCGCCGCTGTTGTTCGAGCAGATTTGGCTTCCGAGTTACGCGAGCGAAAGGTGGATGTCGGCGGAGGCGTGTCGCTGCGCGTAATCGAAGCGGGCCAGGCGGGCTCGAGGCCGACTTTGGTTTTTATTCCCGGTTGGAGTACTGCCGGAGATATTTGGCGACAACAGATTGATCGCTTCGCTCAAACTTACCGCGTGATCGCTTTCGATCCGCGCTCGCAGGGGCAATCGACGATAACAACGAGCGGCAACACGCCGGAGATGCGCGCACAGGATCTGCACAATGTGCTCGAACGATTGGACGCGCGGCGGCCGGTGTTGATCGGTTGGTCGCAAGGAGTGCAGGATCTCGCCGCTTACGTCGAGCGTTACGGCACGCATGATCTCGCCGGGCTTGTGCTGGTGGACGCGGCAGTCGCTGATGGCGTGGATGGAATCAGAGCGCGCCCAGAAGAGGTGGCGGCGCAGTTCAAAATGTTCGCAATCTATCAAGCGCATCAGGAAGAATATTTGCGCGGCATGATGAGCGCCATTATCAGCAAGCCGCAGCCTGAAGGGGCGATTGATGGGCTCGTCGCCACTGGCATGAAAACGCCGCCCAGCCTGGGCGTCGCCATGCTGGTAGCGGATCTTTTCGGAGTGAACCGGATGGCCGCTCTGAAAAAGATTGATTGTCCGACTCTGATCATCGCATCTGCAAAATCGGACGAGCTGGCTCGCCAGCAGGCGGGCGCGAGCCAGATTGCGCACGCGCGTTTTGAAAAGATCGAAGACGCTGCGCACGCCGTCTTCCTCGATCAGCCGGAGCGCTTTGCCGAATTGCTCGAGAGATTCGTGAAAGACCTAACGACACCTTCGAAGAGTTCGACGCCATAAACGGCGATTCAGGGAATACTGACTATTCCTCTCAGCCTCTGTGGGAGATTTTACTTCCTCGCATCGACAAAGATTTGCCAACGCTCGATGCTCTTCAGTTTTAGAATGCCGTGCGTAAACCAGGGATCGTTTTTCAGCTTGTCTCTCACTTCTTTTTCATCTTCGGCGTTGACGATTAAAAGGGCGCCATGCGGCATTCCCCTTTCATCGACCAAAGGACCGCCCATCAAAATGTAGCCTTCCTCGACGAGCTGATCTATGAAGGCAGCGTGTTCGTCCCAAAAGGGCTGCTCCCGCGTGCCCTTCGACGAATCACGATTCGGACCGGCCGAAGAAATTGCCAGAAATCTATTTTTCATTACAGTCGAAACCTCGAACGTCCACATGTTGCGTCAACTTTTCGGGTCGTCTGCGACCCGAAGCACAACCTTTCCGCGTGTGTGATGCGTCGCGGCCTGCTCTTGCGCCGCAATCGCGTTACTCAACGGCAGAACTTGCGTCACGATTGGTTTGATGTTCCCCGCGTCGATCAGGCGCGCGATCTCTGCGAGGTCTGCGGCATCCGGGTGAACGGAGATGCCGGCACCGCGAATTCCGCGTTTCTGAAACTCGGCTGGATCGGGGCGCGCGACCAGCGACATCACGATGCCGCCTTTCTTAACGACACCGTAAGAACGCGCGAGCGTTTCTTTACCCACCGGATCGAGAACGGCGTCCACATCCTTAACAACGTCTTCAAACCTGGTCTTTGTATAATCGATCGCTGCGTCTGCCCCGAGCTGTTTGAGAAGATCTTGGTTTGCCGTCGATGCGGTGGCGATGACGCGGGCCCCACGCGCTTTTGCGATCTGCACGGCGAAGCTACCGACCCCACCTGAGCCACCGTGGATGAGAATGGTTTGGCCCGGATGTAGATGCGCTGTGTCCACCAACGCCTGCCAAGCGGTCAAGGCGCCCATCGGCACGGCTGCAGCCTCCACAAAGTTGAGAGACTTTGGTTTCGCAGCCACTTCGTATTCCTTAACGGTGACGTAATCGGCCCAGCCGCCGCCGAAAGTGGGATAACCGTAAACCGCTTCGCCAATTTTCAGTTTCGTGATGTTTGCGCCTGTCTTCTCCACTATGCCAGCGATGTCGTAGCCCGGGATCAGTGGCAGATGCGTGCCGAATTCGCGCGCATATTTGCCGCTGAGGGTGAGCGGGTCGGCGGGATTAACGCCGCTCGCGATCACCCGCACGAGCGCTTCATTTTCTTTCGGCTCGGGCCGCGGTATTTCTTCAAATTTCAGCACTTCAGGTGCGCCGTATTGGTGGGCGACGACCGCCTTCATCATCGGCGTCTCGTCGGCGCGTACGACGTCACAGAAGAGAGCTGCGAAAATCGCGAGACTTACGAACGCAAGTTTGCGGAGAAACATTTGCATTATGCTCAGCTTGCACCGCGATTATCTGAAGCGCGAATCCGAAACTTTATTACGCGTGCCGCGACTTTGCTCCAAACTTGTTCTTCATCGCAGACTGGACCTTTGATTACTCGACGTCGATTTCGCGCACGCGTTTCTGCGCGCGGATCAGTTCGACTTGGTTGCGGATTTTGTCGCCCAGCGCCACAGCGCATGGAATCGCCTTCACTAGCACGAACGGCGACGTAACGTCGGAGGTATTTATCTGCACGTTTTCAATTCTGACGAGCCGATACAAGAACGGCTGGCGCGTCTCCAGGTCTTTCACTCGATATAGTTCGAGCGTGTCAGTTACCTTGCCGAAAACGCCTTCGGTTGTTTTGAGTCGTTCCGTGGTCAGTTCGTAGACTTTGCTTTTTGTTTCGAGATAGCGCCCCAACGCCATCAAGATCGGCACCACGAGGAGCAGCAAAACGTACAGGCTGACGTTGCTCAGTTGCGGCGAGTCGCTGTTCCGAAGCGTCGCAAAAACCACGATAACGACGATGCCTAAAACGGCGCTCAACAAATATCGGCCGAAATTTTTCAATTGCGACGATGTGCCGCGCCAGACGGTTTGTTCAGACATGTAGAAGTGTTAGCGCGACCGCTGCTATGGCACAAGCATTCCCAGTCGGCGATTGCCCCTCGCGGTTGCGAAAGTTCGTAACCCGACCACACTAGAAAGCGTGGACCTGAAGCTTCTGGAGCGACCACTGTTTTACGTCGGAGGCCACTACATCACGATTCTGGGACTGATCGCGTTCGCTGCGCTTTTCGCCGCAGGCGTCATTATCGCGCGAACCCTCCAGAGCGATTTCGTGCGCCGGCTTTTCAGCCGCCTCACGATCGACAATAATTTTATCGCGATCGTTACGACGATCCTGAGTCTATCGGCACTCGTGTTCTTCACCGTCAGCGCGATCAATGCGGTCGGGGTACCGCTTTACTGGAACGCGCCTCTGCCAGGAGTGAGGCTGAGCCTTTTACAAATTTTTCTCCTCATCGGGCTGCTCATTGCGGTTTTCTGGCTCTCGTCGCGGACAAGACGTTTCCTCCGCGATCGATTCCTGGTCAGAAGCGGGCTCGATCGTGCCCTGCAACACGCGATTGCACAAGTCGTCGGTTACGCGGTCTTGGTCATCGGGATCGTGATCGTTTTGGACAATGCCGGCATCCATCTCGGGGCGCTGACGGTGTTCGCCGGTGCCGTGGGCGTGGGCGTCGGTTTCGGTCTGCAAAACATCGCCAGCAATTTCATCAGCGGTCTGGTCATTCTGGCCGAGCGACCGATCACGATCGGAGATCGTGTCGAGGTGGCGGGAATCGCCGGTCAAGTGGAACGAATTCGCGCACGCAGCACGGTGATTCGCACGAACGACAACATCATGATGATTGTGCCAAACACGAAATTCATCGATTCGCCGGTGACGAACTGGACTTATAGCGACCGGCGGGTGCGCTTTCGCCTGCCGGTGGGGGTAGCTTACGGCAGCGACGTTAAGCAAGTTCGCGAGGCGCTCATCGCGGCAGCACGCGAGCATCCAGCCACGCTGAGTGAGCCGGGGCCGGATGCCTTCCTTGAGAAATTTGGGGAGAGCTCGATCGACTTCCAGCTCATCGTTTGGAGCGAGGAGATGAGCCGCCGGCCCAGCCGGTTCAAAAGCGATCTGAATTATTTGATTTGCAAACATCTGGACGCCGCTGAAATCGAACTTCCAAATCCGCAGCGCGACCTTCACATCCGCAGCGGCGTGCTGAAGGTGCAAAATGTGTCAGATGGAGAACGTGCGAAAGACCCGAGCGGTAGGACCACTCAGTAGAAGCCGTCGCACTTTGGTAAACGACGGCGCTGTTAGCTTCTTTTGTTAGGCCACAGATGGCCTGAGCTTAGATTGTTTGTGCAGGAGCGGCAAAACTTTTTCCACGAGTGCGTCGGCTGTAATGCCGTGTTTGCTGCGCAGGATCGGAACTGCGCCGTGCTCAATAAAATGATCTGGCCAACCAATCCTCACGACCGGCGTGTTGATCATCTGCGAGTGAAGATGTTCCATCACCGCGCAGCCAAAGCCGTTGTAGAGCACATGGTCTTCAATCGTGCAGACGACTTCGACGCTGCGCGCGAAGAATTCCAGCGTGCCAGTGTCCATCGGCTTGATCCACCGCGGATTGATGAGCGCAATAGAAATTCCTTTCTCTTCCAGCTTGCGCGCGGCTTCCTCGGCCACTTCAAACATGTTACCCAACCCGAAGATCGCTACGTCGCGCCCGTGTTGCACCACCTCCGCTTTCCCGATTTCGAGAAGCTTCGGTTCCGATTTGATCTTTGCACCCGGGCCTGAGCCTCGCGGATAACGGATGGCGATTGGACCAGAGTTGTAGTGCAACATCGTCCAAAGCATATCAACAAATTCGTCCTCGTCCTTCGGCTGCATGTGCACCCAGTTCGGGATGTGTCGCAGGTAACCGATATCGAACAAGCCGTGATGAGTCGGGCCGTCGTCTCCGCTTAAGCCAGCGCGGTCCATGCACAGCTTCACATTCAGGTTTTGAATGGCGATATCGTGGATCGCCATATCGTAGGCGCGCTGGAAGAACGTGGAGTAAATGGCAAGAAACGGTTGCAATCCCTGTGTAGCCAACCCGCAGGCGAAAAGCGTGGCGTGCTCTTCCGCGATGCCGACATCGAAGTAGCGGCTCGGGTGCGCCTTGGCAAAATGCGAAAGGCCGGTCCCGCTCGGCATCGCCGCGGTGATCGCAACAATCTTTTGATTTGTCTCTGCAAATTTCGCCAGCGTTTTGCCGATGATTTCCGAATACGTCGGCGTTGGCGTTGGTGCGGTCTCGCCGGTCTCCAGTTTATATTTGCCGAGGCCATGAAATTTATCGGGTTGCTTGAGCGCCGGCGCGTATCCCTTTCCTTTTTGAGTGAGGATGTGCAAGAGAACCGGTTCTTCCTGCGTTTTCAAAAACTCGAATGTCCGGATGAGGAGCGGGATATCGTGTCCATCGATCGGCCCGTAGTAACGCAATCCGAGTTCCTCAAAGATGACGCTGGGCACCAACAAGCCCTTGACGCTTTCCTCAACTTTATGCGCGAACTCCGCCACTGACTTTCCAGCAATCGCTTGCACGAAGCGGCGCGCTTTGTCGTGCAAATGCGCGTACGTAGGATTCGTCACGATGCTGTTTAGATAGTTTGCGATCGCGCCGACATTTTTTGCGATTGACCATTCGTTGTCATTGAGCACGACGATGAAGCGCTTGGTGTGCGCATTCACGTTGTTGAGCGCTTCGTAGCTGATTCCGCAGGTGAATGCGGCGTCGCCCGCCACCACGACGATATTCTCGTTACCACCGCGCAAGTCACGTCCGACTGCCATACCAAGAGCAGCGGAAAGCGCCGTCCCAGCGTGGCCAGCGCCGTAGCAATCGTGCTCGCTTTCCGTGCGCAAAAGAAAACCGTTGAGACCGCCGTATTGCCGCATCGTGTGAAAACGATCGAGGCGTCCGGTAAACATTTTATGCACGTAACCTTGGTGACTCACATCCATGACGAAGCGGTCACGCGGCGTGTCGAATACGCGATGCAAGGCAATCGTCAATTCGACGACGCCGAGATTCGGTCCGAGATGGCCCCCTGTTTGGGAAAGAACCTTGATCAGCTCATCGCGTACCTCCTGTGCAAGTTGCGGCAGGTCTTGTTCGCGCAGCGCTTTGATATCCACAGGCGAACGGATCCCTTCGAGCAGACGCGTGGGCGCGGCTGTCGCCTGGGAAGTCTCAGAAGAGTTTGATTTCGTCATTTGTGCTTGCGGGTTCGTCGGCCACGTGCGCCGGTGTCTCCTGCTCCTGCGTTGGCTCGAACTCTTTAACTACGGTTTTGCCCGCGCTGTTGCGGGCAATGATTTCGATCTTTTGCTCAGCGTTGGCCAGTCGTTCCTGGCAAATTTTTACCAAATTCATTCCTTCCTCATAGCGAACGATCAGATCTTCCAGCGGCAGTTTGCCAGACTCCATTTGCTCGACAATTTTTTCAAGCCGATCCATTGCGCCTTCAAAATCAAGCTCTGCCTCGCGCTGCTTCGGTTTGCTGCTCATGGGGAGAACGGGGAATTAAGCACATGTTAGCCAAGAGAAAAGAGCGACTTCTGACCCAACATTTGACCGCGGATTACGCGGATTAAACGGATTGGGGAGCCACGCGCCTTCATTGAATGTGCGATGCGAGACATTCCTCAACGGTTGAAGTGACATGCCGCGTTGAAGTGATGCGATCAAACTGTTCCTGCAAGACAGAGTAACTGTGGTTGCGGAAGCTGCTTGTAAAAGGCGGACTCTTTGGATCGAGCATGATCCAAACTCGCTTCTGATTTGCTGCTGGAGCGCAGAGAATATGATAGCCAGCGCATTCGGAAAACTCGAGATCTGAGATCGGTTTGTCCCGACCACTGGTGTTTGTCACCGAAAACTCTCACGACCGTCGGTTGCGTACGTGTAGTGAAAATAAAGGCCTGCAAGCACTGCCGAGAAAAGGGCAATCGGAAGGACAGATAAAAGGAGCAGTCGCGCGTTAGGTGTCACTGTGGTCAAGCGTAACTAAGCGAGCGTGCCAGAGGTGCGGAAAAACACGGCCTTTTCGCAGCCTAATCCAGCTCACAATTAATCCTGTTGTTCCTAATAGCGGCGACGTCAGCTAATCTGTTTCCGATACGCTTCCGCGTCTTTCAGCTGTTTGAGATCGTCAGCGTTGTCGATCTTGAGAACGAAAATCCAGCCCTGGCCGTAGGGTTCGCGATTGATCAGGCCCGGGTCGGCTTCAAGCGCTTTGTTTACTTCGATAACAGTTCCTCTCACCGGCGCGTAAATGTCGCTCGCCGCTTTTACAGATTCGACAACCGCGATCGCTTCTTTTGCGTTCGCTTGCCGGTCCATCTTCGGCAGCTCGACGTAAACCACGTCGGTTAATTCCGATTGCGCGTGATCGGTGATGCCGACCCGGACTTTGTCGCCTTCGCGCCTAGCCCATTCGTGGGTCTCCGTGTAAAGCAAATCGTCGGGGACATTCATGATTTTTTGTAAAGCGGTTTCTTTTCGATGGTAGCGGGAAATGTTCGGCCGCGAATTTCGATGTCGATCTGCGCGCCGATCTTGGCGTGCGCCGCCGAGACATACGCCATCCCGATGCCCCAGTTCAAGCTTGGAGAAAGCGTGCCGCTGGTCACTTCGCCAACACGTTCGCCGTTTTGGAAAACGGCGTAGTGCGGTCGCGGCGGCGGGCCCTTCTCCTTCATCCGAAACTGGACGAGTTTCTCGGGCGGACCATTTTCTTTTGTTTTCAACAGAGCGTCGCGCCCGATGAAGTGTGGCTTCGTAAGATCGACAAAGACTCCGAGCCCAGCTTCGATCGGATTGCGTTCCGGCGACAAATCGGAGCCGTTGAGTGGATAGCACATTTCCAGGCGCAGCGTGTCGCGCGCGCCGAGACCGCAAGGTTTAATTCCGAAAGCTTTGCCTTTTTCGAGCGCGGCATTCCAAAACTTCACCGCGTCCCTCGCACGAAAGAAAACTTCAATGCCGTCCTCGCCGGTGTAACCGGTTCGCGCGACGGAAACCTTTGTTCCATCGAACGGAGGATCGATGATCGCGTTTCGCGGCGGAAGATCGACATCTTTGCCGAACAGCGCATGAAACAATTCCGCGATACCCGGCCCTTGAATGGCGACTCCGCCAAAATCTGCGCTGCGGTTTACGATTGCCGTGGTATCGGCATCCTGCCGATAATTTTCAGGAGCACCGGCTGCAGGCCGACGCCACTTTTTCAACCACACGAAATCTTCGTCCGTGCGAGCGGCGTTTACCACGAGCAGAAATCTCTGCTCGCCGATTCGGTATGCGATCAAGTCGTCAATAATTCCGCCGCGCTCGTTCAAGAGAAACGTGTATTGCCCCTGGCCGACATCCAACTTGTCGATGTTGTTAGTCAGCATCACGTTGAGCCATTCGCGCGCGCCGCTTCCTTCGACAATCAATTGCCCCATGTGCGAAATGTCGAAGATACCCACCTTGTTTCGCACAGTCTGATTTTCCTCCACGATGCTGGTGTATTGCACCGGCATCAGCCAGCCGGCGAATGGGACCATTTTCGCGCCGAGCCGCACGTGCTCCTCGTAAAGCGGCGTTTTCTTCGGCGCATTTTCAGTCACGCGCCAAACTAGACTTCCGAACTAGAGTGTGCAATGCGCGGCGCAGGTAGGGCAATTTGGCCTCAATCGCCCGGGCGGTTCGGGCCCGCCACGCCGTAGCCAAGCGAAGGCGGGTGAACTACCCCTACCTTGAAAACAAAACGCGTGAACCTTACGCTGCCGCAGCTCATGACCTGGGTGGATAAACTTGAACGGCGCCTCGGATTTCTTGGCATCCCAGGATTGATCCGCATCGTCGTCGGCCTCAATGCGCTCGTATTCATGCTCGTGCGGTTGAATCCGGACTTTCGTTTCGCGCTCGATCTCGATCCTGGACGGATTAGCCACGGCGAAATCTGGCGGCTCGTCACCTATATTTTTCTCCCGCAAACCTCCAGTTTCTTGTGGATCATTCTTCTCCTTTGGTTCCTTTGGTTCATCGGCGAGGGCCTTGAACAAGCATGGGGAGCGTTTCGGTTAAGCCTTTATTTCTTTGTCGGGATGGTTGGTACCACAGCGGCCGCGTTTTTTTTCGGCGCGCGTTTTTCCAACTCGATGTTGTACGCGTCGTTGTTTTTCGCCTTCGCGCGGTTTTATCCCGATCAGGTGATTTATTTGTTTTTCATTTTGCCGGTGAAGATCAAATGGGTTGCCTGGGTTTCAGCGGCGTTCTTGCTGCTTGGATTTGTCCTGAACTCGAATTCCTACCGCATGGCGCTGGTCGCTGCTTTAAGCAATTATCTAATCTTTTTCGGCCCGGAAATTATTTACCAGGCGCGGCATCGCGGTGAAGTCTCGGCGCGGCGGAGGCGTTATGCGCGAAGTGCGCGCAGCGAGGCCGAGCCCCTCCACAAATGCGCCGTTTGCGGCGCAACCGAACTGAGCGATCCGGATCTCGACTTTCGCGTCTCGCGCGACGGCGAGGAATATTGCACGGCGCATTTGCCGAAAGCAGAAACGCCTGCACGTTAGGTCGGGGCGGTTCACCCGAACCGCCCGGTCGATTGAGAGCCTGCCCTGAGCGAAGCGAAATGGGTCAATCGACCCTACTTTCTTGAACTTTAGATGGCGCAGCGGAGACTAGCGCGATGACTGACAAGAACACTATGCTTGTTCCTGAGGAAGGCTGGCACTGTTTGCACCTTTTTTACCGGATCGAGTATGGTCAATGGCAATTGCTCAGCCGTGAAGAGAAGAACGCTGCCAAGACGAATCTCTCGTCGCTTGTGCAGGAAGTGCGCGCAATGGATTCGACGCAATTGCTGACGCTCAGCATGGTCACGCCGAAGGCCGACATCGGCTTCATGTTGATCACGCCTGATCTGCACAGCGCCAATAGAATCGAGAAGCGGCTTTCGCTCTCGTTAGGCGCTGATGTGCTTACGCCGGTCTACAGTTATCTCTCGCTTAGCGAAGAAAGCGAATACATCACGACCGAGGAAGAGTACGCGGAGATTCTTGAGAAGGAGCAAAACATCACGCCGAATTTGGAGAAGTTTACCGAAGCGATGCAATCGTTCCGCGAGCGGATGAAGCATTATCGGCAGGAGCGCGTCTACCCTACGCTGCCCGATTGGCCGGTGGTTTGCTTTTATAACATGAGCAAGCGTCGCGGCGAGCAGCGAAATTGGTATGCGCTCCCGTATGATGAACGCCGGCAGCTAATGAAAGGGCATGCCGCCATCGGGCGCGAGTTCGCCGGCAAAGTGAAACAGCTCATCACCGGTTCGACAGGTCTGGACGATGCGGAGTGGGGCGTTACGTTGTTTGCGCGCGACACATTTCAGATCAAGGCGATCGTTTATAAAATGCGGTTCGATCCTGTCAGCGCAGAGTACGCGGATTTCGGCGAATTTTACATTGGCATCCAATTGCCGCTCGACGAATTGTTCCGACGATTACACCTTTAGCTTCTAATTGTGGTCGTAATCGATTCGAGCCACGCACGATTACGATTATGAGCACGAGCAGGAATCAAAAAACGGATGGGTGACAGAGTGGTTGATTGTGCACGCCTGGAGAGCGTGTGTGCCGAGAGGCACCGGGGGTTCGAATCCCCCCCCATCCGCCAGTGTGTTACCTCTACTGCTCGCGCTCGAGGACGTTTCATCGCGCCGGCGACATCGGCGGCGACATGCAGATTATAATCGTTCCCCAGCAGCCGCCGTAGCTCATCGCGCGTGTGCTTCTCGCCCTCAACGATGAGGATGGTTGGCTGAAGATTCATTGGGCGATGCTGGAAGCCTCGCCAACCTCCCAAGCCAAGGTGCAGGAAAGCTCGAAGCGCCGCTGTGTATGAGTCTCGAGCACTCGATGTCGATTACATCGACATCGACGAATACGTCGGTGCAACACCAAAATCATCCGGCTCCGCAAGCGCATTCTCGATGCGACCGCACGAAAACGCGCTGCCGCAGTCGCCTGAGTCGAAGGCTGCTATCACAGCAGCATCCGAGACAACATTGGACCCAAATAAACAAAAAACTAAGAACTGCTTGACACTTGTGTAGCCGTTTCGCACTCTGACCCTCCCAAATTCAATTCAAAATTGAATCCGTAATTGACAGCTAAAATTTATGAAAACTCCTGGCCGGTTTGATCGTCAAAATCGTGTTCTATCACCTCTGCGTATCGCAATCGCGGTTACCCTAATGTCCGCGGCGGCCGCACTGGCTTTCGTCGCCGAAACGCGCGTCAACGTCGGCAGCCCAACGAGCCCGTTCTCGCGGAACAAGCAGAACGAGCCGGCAATCGCCGTGGACGCCAACCACCCGAACATACTCGTTGCGGGCGCGAACGACAACATCGACCTGGAGGCGTGCAACGCCGGCGACGACACGACCTGCCCGTTTACGACGGGTGTAGGCACCTCAGGTGTTTACTTCTCGTTCAACTCCGGCACCACCTGGATACAGCCTACGTACACCGGCTGGAGCGCGCGCAACTGCTTGGGCGTCGTGGGCAACAATGATCCACCTTGTCAGCCACAAGTCGGACCGATTGGCACTCTGCCCTGGTACTACGAAGCGGGGCTAGTGACTGATGGCGACCCGGCCGTGGCGTTCGGCCCGCGACCCGGAGCTAATGGCAAATTCTCCTGGGCCAACGGATCACGGTTATACTACGCCACCCTCGTCTCGAACCTAAGCGCGAAGAGGAACGACACGTTCAAGGGCTACGAGGCGGTCACCGTCTCGCGCTTGGACACACCGTCCACTGGTCTCACAGCTGTGATCGCCTCCAACAAGGCGAACTGGAAACGTCCAGTAATCGTAACGAAGCAGAACGGGGCACTCTTCTCGGATAAGGAGCAGATCTGGGCCGACAACGCGGCGTCCAGCCCGTTCTTTGGAGATGTCTATGTCTGCAGCTCCGCGTTCGAAGGCACCAGCGGAGGTGTGCCCCTGGTGGTGTCGGTGTCGCGGGACGGCGGCAACACCTGGACCTCGCAAGAGGTCACCAAGGCCATCAGCAACGCGCCGCACGGCTATCGGACCGGGTGCACCATCCGCAGCGATAGCCACGGCGTGGTGTACCTGGCGGTTACGCATTTCGCGACCCCCACGGCGGCGAAAACATTTCCTTTCGCGGCGACGCCGGGCATCGGGTCGCATGATCTGCTCAAGTCGTTCGACGGTGGTCATACTTGGACCAAACCGGTCGCGATCTTCAAAATGAACGACGCCTGTTACCACATCGACCCCGTCTTTAACGAATGCACCGAGGATGGCATCGCCGGCGCACGGAGCGACCTGGCGCCCTCGCCGTCGCTCGATATCGCCAACGGCGCGCCGACTGGCGCCGGCGCTACCAACGAGATCGTCGACGCCTGGGTGGACGGTCGCTTTGGTCTCAACAGTGAAAAGGTGCTGCTCAGCTATTCCAAAAATGGCGGTAGCACTTGGTCTAGTCCGATAGTGGTAAGTACAAGTACCCCTGTGAACGACCGTGGCTTCTACGCGGCACCGGCTCTTTCGCCCAATGGACGTGACCTCTACGTCGTTTACAACGCTTTCACGACGCCGTTCCGCAACGACACAACAAGCCCCCGAGGTCTGGTCGGCGTGCTGAAGCACGCGGACATCAACATCGCCACCGGCATGCCGGGCGCTTTCTCGACACTCCACCGCGGCGCGGTCGGTGATCCGCGCGGATCGAGCGCGAACAGCCTGGTAGCAGAGTTCCTCGGCGATTACGTGTACGCAATCGCGACCAACACGTACGGGGCGGGCGTGTGGAACGACGTCCGCAACGCCGCTGTCTGTCCGGCCATTGATGCGTATCGACTGTCGGTTCAAATCGGCGGCAGCGTTCCGACGCCAGCGCCGCAGCAGAACTGCCCGGCCACGTTCGGCAACAGCGACATCTTCGGCGGCTCGTACGCCGATCCGACGCCCTAGGATCTCCACTCAGCTCGATTGACGCTGTATTCGCTCCTCCTGCCGATGTAAGAATCTGTAGGAGGAGTGAGCGAAAGTCGCTCGGATCGGCAACCGCATTCTGGGTGCGACTGCACGAAAGCGTGTAGCTCCAGCTGCGGCGCAGCCAGTCATGGACCCCGGCACGCGGACCGCGCTCGCCGACTGGAACACGCGTATCAGCAAGCTGACACCGTAACAGCGTTGGTTTCTCAAATGGACGGGATAGCGAAACCTATCCCGCCCATTTTTTTGATGTCGACGTCTTTTAATTACCCGCGGCCATCGGCGATGCGGGGGCGCTTTCATTGCAAACTCTAGCGATTCTTATTGCGCGAAAAAGTATTGACAGTTCGTTGGCCACCATCGAGGTTCGCCAACTTTCACCTATCAAAATCTATGAAAAAACTCCTCGCAGTATCTTTAGTACTGTCTTCCGTTGCCCTCACCATTGTCGCTCTCGCGGCGCCGGCGGCGCGATCGACGCTCAAAGGGAGCAAACCGAGTTGGGCTAATTCGGCGAATTACGTCGGAGCAGCCAATTCAAATGCACAGCTAGGATTCCGCGTTTATCTCGGCTGGAACAACGCCAGTGCTGCTGAATCGCTGGCACGCGCTGTTTCGGATCCACGCAGCACGTCGTACCGTCATTATTTGACGCCTGCGCAATTCCGGCAGCAGTTTGCGCCAACTGCCAATCAGGTAGCGCAAGTCCAGAACTGGTTAACGAGCCAGGGATTCACTCTGGTCTACACGCCACAGAACAATCATTACGTCTCGGCGAAAGGAACCGTCGCGCAGGCACAAGCGGCATTCGGCGTCAACTTCGGCATGTACAACGCCAACGGAGCGACGCTTCGCTCACCATCTGCAGACGTCTCCATACCGAGTTCGCTAGCTGGCATGGTTAGCGGTGTAGTGGGACTGGATCAAAGCGCTTTCTTTGTCCATCCAAATAACGTGAAGGACGGGCCGAATGCGCCACCTGCTCCGGGGTTCCGGAACTCGCCTCCGCTTTCGGCTTACTACGGGGAGCTACTCACAGGCGCGGTTGGAGGTGTTGCCGCCCCAGGATATTCTTTCCCGGCAGGCTTTACAGATAACCTCGATAATCTGACGTCTGTGCCGTGGACAATTAAGGGACATACTCCTCAGGACGTCAAGGGCGCCTATCGTATCTCGGGATATGACGGCACCGGTCAGACCGTCGCAATCATTGACGCCTACGCCTCGCCAACAATCCTCGACGATGCCAATACATGGTCAGACCACCGCGGGATTCCGCGATTCGGGACGACCGGCGGCGGCACCTTCACGCAAGTGGTACCGCCGGGTGTCTACAACATCCCGGAAAATCCGGTGCAGGACCCGCAAGGTTGGTACGGCGAGGAGACGCTTGACGTCGAATCTGTACACGGCATGGCACCGAACGCCCACGTCGTTTACGTTGCCGGACCTAACAATTACCAGGACTTGGACGCGGCGATGAATCACATCCTCGATAACCACCTCGCGCAGATCGTGAGTAACTCGTACGGTTTCCTCGGCGAGAATTTGCCGCCGGGTTACATCATTCCCTTTAATGACACCCTCATCCAGGCAGCGGCGGAAGGGATCGGCGTCTATTTCTCGTCTGGAGATTTTGGCGATGAGACGTCGGTGCTCGGGTATGCATCAACGGATTGGCCCGCTTCCAGCCCGTGGGTCACAGCAGTTGGGGGTACCAGCTTAGCCGTGGATCAAAATCATAATCTCGATTTTGAAACCGGTTGGGGCGTAAGCAGCTATAACTGCAAGCCGAACGTGCCGTCCTGTACCCGGGCTGGATGGCAAGCCGGCGCTGGCGGTGGATTCAGTGCAATCTTCCCCCAACCTGATTACCAGGCGAATTACGGCCGCAACCTAGCAGGTAAAACCGGCCGCGGCGTGCCAGACGTAGCCGCGCTCGCCGACGCTCAGACCGGGTATCTCGTCGGTCAAACACAGACTTTTCAATCGTGCCACGGGAGTGTGACGATGTATGACGAATATCGCCTCGGTGGGACGAGTTTAGCATGCCCGATCTTCGCCGGGATTATGGCGCTATCGGATCAGAAAGCCAACTCTCCACACGGATTCGCTAATCCATTCTTCTATCAAAACGCCAGCAAGTTCAGGGACATCACAGCTATTAACACTGCGGTAGCACGCCGGAACTTTGTGAATAGTATTGACGACTGCAATGGCACGGTGGACCGGCTCCGTACCTTCAACGATTATTCCGGTTCACCGACGCAGTTCACTGCTACGGGCTGGGATGACGTGACGGGTCTGGGCGTGCCGAACAGCATTCCGTAATCGTAAGGTCGTAAGATAGTTCCACGAGCAGGGACGCGGATAAGACCGCGTCCCTGTTTTTTAGAACATCTCTTAAGGTGTAGCCACAGCGCTCTGCGCCGTGTTTAGGAGCGCCTCGACAGAGCGAGGCGACTACAGCATTTGTTGCATCGCGTTTCCAATTGCCAACAAGATCGACAACTCTGTATCGTAGCAGCTAGAATGCAGCCTCGATGCCGAATCCACAAACGTTCACTGGAGGAATCTACTTTTTGCAGATCTTCGCGTCTGCGTTTCTCGCCATTCTTTTTCTGCAATCGGGAATCGATAAAGTGGTCGATCGGCGCGGCAATCTGGAATGGTTGAAAGGGCATTTCGCCAAAAGCCCGCTGGCGGGGATTGTTCCTGCGCTTTTGACCGTGATCACCATCATCGAGACTGCAGCCGGCGCGCTCAGCGCGCTTGGATGCGTCGTAATAATCTTCTCGCGCGATTCGATGGTTGCATTCTACGGCGCGGTCGTTTCCGCCATCGCAATCATCGCCCTGTTCTTCGGGCAACGGATGGCAAAAGATTACGCAGGCGCAGCTGTCCTCGTTCCCTATTTTCTGCTGGCGCTAAGCGCAATTTATCTACTCGCGCCACGGTGAATCTTGCGGAAGCTCTGTCGATTCGCCGCCGGCTCCTTCTTTGATAGGCGCCTTTTCAACCGAGCCCATAGAGAACTTCTGTAAAACATAGTTATCCATTTCACGGGCGGCTAAATTCACTGGAGAAGAAAGGCAGTTGTGCTTGAGTCTAGGTTTTAGATTAGACATCCGCGGTCCAAATGGAAACGGCCGATACGAGATCTGATCGAACTTGAAATGGACGAAAGTTTTCTCACCCTGCACACGACGCTCGCGCCCGAGGCGCTGAAGGAAAAGCTCCGACATTGGGAACCATGGGCTCATCGAATTGACTTCGATAACGGCGTTTCGACAAAAGACCTCAAACGCCGCATCCCATTTTCCGAACAGCCATTGAATAAGTTGCGTATGGTGGAAACTGCCATTCCGTTCGAAGATATCTCGGGCGGGAGACTGCTCGATATCGGTTGCAACGCTGGTTACAACTCGATCTACGCGGCTATGAAGTATCGGTTTTCCACGACAGGAGTGGATAATAGTCCGCGCCACATCGAAGGTTCAAAGTTTCTGGCCAGTCTGAGCGACGTATCTTGCGAGTTCCACTGTGAAAGTGCGGAGACTTTCAGTCGCCCAAGTGAGTTCGACGTCGTTCTCCACTTCGGGACGCTATACCATCTGCCGAATCCGTTGCTCTCACTTCAGCGAAGCTTCGACAACCTGAAACCGGAGGGCTATCTCGCACTGGAGACGCAAGTCTACGATCATCCACAGGACCCAAACATCTGTTACTTCATGCATATGCAAAACAACGATCCAAGTAACTTTTGGGCGCTGAGCACGCCGGTTCTGAAAAAGAATCTCGAGTTAATCGGATTTGCTAACATACGGGAAGTTAAAAGAGTCGTCCTGCAGACACTGGCTGAGCATATGGCCCGCATAATAGTTGTCGCGCGGAAACCAGAAAGACCCGCCTATTCCCGGCCTAACGTTGCGCAGAATATGAATGAGAGATAGCTTTCCGGAGATCGCCAGGTCCACTACTGAGCCGCGGGACACCAGAGTGTGCGCCCAACGTGCGAGTTATGGAGATCATGGGACTCCGACTGTGCCACTGAATGGGAGCCCGATCTGAGACACGTAAGGGGCGCCGGCGCAGAGCACATTATGGAGCTGTTCCTGCGGAACTATCTCGAGTAAGATCGGTGATATTTCGATCCCGCTGGGTAGTTCCGACAGTCGTCCGGGCTTCGCCGGCGAGTTCCTTCACTGATCGCAACCACAATGGATATCTGGGTCATGCACGTAGTTACGCTCTGCAGCTATACTATTGGTGCGCAGTGTTGCAAATGATGCGGTTCTTCCGGAAGTAGAACATCACTGTGGAGAGACTGTTCGTTCGAAACCAACCTTTGATGCATAGAGCCGCGGTTTTTAATCGATGAATAAACTCAGCGTGATAGCTCATCGGACTACGCAGTTATGCGCTATCTGTGTCGGCGCAGTTTTCCTGGTTTCCGGCGTCGCTTACCTTTGTCTGGGGCACTGGCCGGTGACTCATCAGGATTTCTGGAGGATTTACGATGTCTGCTTGAATCACACTTGGCTCGAAAGCGCGTTGCTGAAGCACAATGGCCACTCGATGTTCTTCCCTAGCTTCATTTGGCTGACGGATCTTCGTTTTTTCCACGGTAACCAGCAACTGGTCTTCTATGTCGGGCTCACCCTGCTTTTGATCGCAACAGGACTGCTGCTCATCCCAGTGTGGCGCGATGAGACTGTAACGTTTACTGCAAAAATAATGTCTACTCTCGTCGTAATTGTAGGAACCTTCTGGATGGGCCGTGCAAATATCATGGCATCCGGGGGTTTTAACTGTAACGCTTCTCTCCTTATGGCGGGGGCGGAGGTATCATTTATCTGCCTGCCATCCATGCGCACTCACTCAGCACGGTTTTGGACTGCTACAGTTGCTGTAATCGCCGGAGGGTTTGTCGCCTCTTTTAGCTTTGGCGCCGGTTTGGCAACTTGGCCGACCCTATTGTTGCTAGCGTGGTGCCTTCGTTTGCCCTGGCGCACTTCCGGCCTCATCATCGTTGCTGCCGTAACCGCAGCGGTCATCTTCATTTTGTTGCCTCCTCATGGGTCAACACTCGCGGGCTTGCAGACCCTCGTTTTATCTAGCTCGGGCATAACTACTGATGTGTCCTATTTATGTCGACTGCTGAGCGCACCAATCTTTAATGCGGCAGCACACTGGCGAGCAGGGCCACCTTCTGCCGGGCTGATCGAGTCATCGCTGTTGGGTCTGGCGTTCGGCATGGTCGCTTTGCTAGTTGCGATGGGCGAAATTGTTTACGCGATGGTTCGCCGCGACATCAGTAGAAGCAGTCTCGGACTTATTGGGTTAGCCCTAGTCATTTTTAATCTTATAGCTATGGAAGTCGTCGTTATTGGCCGAGCTGACCATTTTCGAGCGTTGCCAGGCGAACTCGCCGCACCGCGCTATTTTTTTCACAGCACCCTTTTCTGGACAGGTGTGCTCTTAGTGGCGCTCCAGCATGCTGAATCGATACGCTGGGCACGGTGGCCAGTTTATCTGGTAGTCTTTGTTGGCTCGATTTTGGCTTTCCCATCTCACTACGAAGGCGGGCTCAATTGCAGGTGGGCCAGGCGTCTTGCCCAGGCGGGAGCAACAAGCCTGGTTAATGGAGTTCGGGATGACCAACAAATACGTATCCTAGCGCCCGCAGCAGGCATACACTGGGTTTATCGCGTGGCCGAGCAATTGCGACAACGTCGATTAGACATGTTTGCAGAGGGCGTGCAGGATTGGATTGGCCTTAACGAATCAAACCTATTCAATGGGCGGCATAAGCCGGAACGGCTCCGGGGCCATTGCCGGATTGATACTATAGTCTCCTGCGAAAACGGTAAACCGGCGGCACGAGTCGTTGGCGTGGCATGGATCGATGGAAAGGCAGCTCCGAAGACCCTGGTGATCGTCGATCCCGCTGGAGTCATTTGCGGCGTCGCCTGCTCTTCAGCGGTGGCGCCGTTCACGGACCGGATATTCTACCTAAACAAATTTGCCAGAAATATGGGGTTTCTTGGCTATATAAGAGGCTACGATCCGAAGCTACAATACGCCATTCGTAGCGCAGAGGGGGAAACGCTTTCAGATGAGAAAATCGTCCTGCCACCTGTAACTAGCCTTCCGAGTCCCTAGAATCGGTAACTACGGCGGATCGTAGCCGGGCCTCTATCAAGCTTGGAAGTAAGCCTGCTGCCTAGCATGGTGTGGGACAAAACTGCAGATGGAGTCGATAATGGCTGCTTGTTCGGTGTCAGTGAGCGAGAAGAAGAAGGGCAAGCGTAGCAAGCGGGCGCTCACATCTTCTGCAACTGGACAGTCGCCGTCTTTGCCGCCCCATCGTCGCCCGTATTCCGATAGGTGGAGCGGTAGATAATGAAACACTGCCAGGATTCCACGTGATCGAAGATGGCCGATGAGAGCCTGTCGATCTTGTAGCGACGGCAGTAACAAGTAGAACATGTGATAAGCCTGATCGCAGTAACCGGGGACAAATGGTAGCCCCACTCCTTGTTGGTCAGCCCACGCCTCAAGGCCAGCATAATAGTTTTGCCAAATCCGTCGTCGCCTTGACTGAATTTCTTCCCTCGCCTCTAACTGGGAGAGTAAAAGCGCTGCCAGAATATCTGATGGCAAATAGCTCGAGCCGAGACCTATCCATGAATATTTGTCGACTTCCCCACGGAAAAAGCGACTTCGGTTAGTACCCTTCTCCCTGATCACCTCAGCCTCCTCAATAAACCTTGGTTCATTAATGATAAGTGCGCCACCTTCACCAGAGCTAAAGTTTTTGGTTTCGTGAAAACTTTGGGCAGCAAGGCCCCCAAACGTCCCTAGGTATCGGCCCCGATACTTGGCAAAGAGACCATGAGCATTGTCTTCAATAACTGCTATTCCATGACGTTTGGCGACTTCGAGTAGAACATCCATTTCACATCCCACACCTGCGTAATGGACAACAACGATAGCCTTGGTGCGAGCAGTTATAAGTGATTCGACTTGGCGCTCATCCAAATTCAATGTGTCGCGCCGGATATCCGCGAATACAATGCGTGCACCCCGCAGAGCAAATGCATTGGCCGTAGAGGTAAAGGTGAAGGAAGGCATAATGACCTCATCGCCGGGTTGGAGATGAAGCAGTAATGCGGTCATTTCCAATGCGTGGGTGCACGAAGTGGAAAGGAGCACCTTTGGGACGCCGAGAAGCGACTCCAGAAGCGCGTGGCACCGCTGAGTAAAGGGCCCATCACCAGATTGCTTCCCTGATGAGAGTGCCTCGGCGACGTAGCGGCGGCCCGCCTCGTTGACGAGAGGTTTATTAAAAGGGATTGAAGTATTCATCCCGGGCAGGCTAAAACCAGCGATGGTACCACACCCTGACGCTTTCGGTGCGAAAGCCCCCCCTCTGGTAGAGCCGCTGCGCGGCGACGTTGCGCATTTGAGTGACGACAGCAATCTTTTGCGCACCAACGGAGCAAAACCATTGGAGCGCCCCGGAAATGAGGGTCTTGCCCACACCCTTTCCGCGAAACTCGGACGCAACGCCCACCAGACCTATTCGGCCAGTGTTTGAATCCTTACTTAGATTGCATGTGATGTACCCCAGCGGTCCGCTGCTTCCGCGTTCAACCGTAAGGACCTTATCCGCCCAGCCCGCGCAGTCCTTAGCGATCCAAGTCGCGAAAAGGTCTTCAGCCCGCGCTCTTGGGAAATTCGTGTCAAAAAAGAAGCGGCTGTCTTGATGTGCGCCTCGCGCGATTGCCTGCAGAGCAGGGATATCCGGCTCTCGGGCAGTCCGCGCTCTGGATTCTTGAACCTTAGATGCATTGGGCGCACCAATTTCTAAACTCAATTGAACTCTGACATCTACGAATTTGAAATCCAATCTATGCGCCAATCCGGCGGTTTGTGTTGAATTGGGGTCGGCCAGAAGATAAAGACATCGGACCGAATTTGCTTGAGACCATTCTAGCATAGCTCTACCGCTTCCTTCAGACAAGGTCTGACTGGCAGCTTGTGCAATTGGAAACCCAAAAAATGAAGAATCCCATTCCAAGAGAGAGCATTCCGCTGACGTATCTGCTGCCATCAATGAACCGCCTCGATTGTTTCAGCCACCGTGTAGGCGGGACGATCCAAGCTCCGGAAATGAATACGCGCCATATATTCTCCCAGGATTCCTAAAGCAAACAATTGAGCACCAGAGAAGATTGCGATGATAGACGCCAGAAATGGAAAGCCGGCAACAGTGCTTCCATAGAACATAAAGCGCAACAAAACATACGCGAGCACGGCAAGACCCCCGAAGGAAAGGGCAAATCCGATAATGCTGGCTACCTGTAGAGGCAAGACCGAGAAGCCTGTTATCATGTTTAACGCATGGCGGATAAGTTTCCACACGCTGTAAGTTGATCGGCCTATTCGGCGCGCGTCATGCTTTACGCGCACGGAGCCAAAATTTACAGTTCCCCAAGTCAACAGAACGTCTAAAGAAACGAAGGGGCTTTGAAACGTGCTGAAGGCTCTCCTGAGGTCGGTTTTGAAAGCTCGGAATGCGCTGACGTAACGCGCCGATTCCGCACCCATGGCATTTTGCAATGTGAGCTTGGTCGCGACAGAAGCGAGGTTGCGGAAGAAGCCGTGAGTTCCGCTTTCTGGCGAACCGTAGACTACATCAAATCCCTCGCGTAATTTTTCAACAAGTTTCGGAAGCTCTTCCGGCGGATGCTGCAGATCGTCATCCAAGGTTACCGTCGTAGCGTAGGTCGCAACTCGCAATCCGGCGAGGAGTGCATTGTGCTGACCATAGTTCCGCATCATCGAAATTCCCCGTATGCATGCATGCATCGCCGTCAGGCGGCGGATGGTACTCCAACTGTCGTCGGAGCTACCGTCATTTACAAGGATTACTTCGAAGGGAATATTGAGCGATTTGGCAACGGGTATGATTCTTTCAATGAGACTTGGTAAGATCTCCGAGCTGTTATAGACGGGGACAAGAATAGAAAGGCCAGATGGAAGACTGGTTGTCAAAGCGTCCCCATTTCGAATTTGGGTCTCATCAACCATGGCAGATACCCCAGATGATCACAAGAAACGGGCGGGAGCCTAAGGACTATCCTGTCGGGCCACTAAAGAGTATGTAAGAAATTGGCTCGTACACAGATAAGATTCGCTAAACGATTTGCATTTGGCGTCGTAAACGCCATCCAACAATTATGAGGCGTACATGCCACGAAGGTCAAGTACGCGGTCTGCACCGCCAAATTGGCAGATTTCTGTTGAAGAAAAAGAAAAACTTTCCGCTAATGAGGGGTCGATTTCTGGCCATTTGATCACGGATGAAGTTGGCGTGAATTACGAAGAAAGCTTGCCGCCAGTCCAACCAATCCGATGTAAAAAAGACAACTACGACCGCATATCTGGACGCAGTCGCCGAACCAATTCACACATCATCACGAACAGCAGCACCATCGGGTCCTTGACATCCCATCGTCCCGTAACAGCGGCCATCAACAAGTAGAACAGATTTGGAAACAGTTTCCGGCTTTCGTTGTGCTGCTGGAAAAGATCGGCGAATTGGAGTGTGCCGTGAAAAAACGAAACGATCTGTCCTCCCGGAGTCCACCACTCGTCGCCGTAGGGCACGGAGGACCAGTTCCCCCGTATTATTCGCACAGTCAGAGCGATTGGGGAAAGCCCGACGAGTATCTGGACCAGAAGGCTTCTGACTTTGCGCGAAAAATAAAGCCACTAATCAATTGCCAACGTCGAATCGCCAAGTCACGGAGGCGGAGGAGGTTGGTTCCCACGTGGCTCATGCCAGAAATTGCTGGAGAACAAGCCTGACTGTGCTTGACTAAAAGGTTCGAGATTCGACGTCAGAATGCCTGCGCAGGTTATCAAGATCAGTGGTGCACGCCAGCACAATTTGAAGAACCTCCACCTGGAGATTCCCCGGGAGAAACTGGTTGTCATTACCGGATTGAGTGGCTCCGGGAAATCGTCGCTCGCTTTTGATACGCTCTATGCTGAAGGCCAACGCCGCTATGTGGAAAGTCTCTCGGCATACGCGCGGCAGTTTCTCGATCAGATGGAGAAGCCGAATGTTGATTTTATCGAGGGCCTTTCGCCGGCGATCGCGATCGAGCAACGTGGTGCGGGCACGAATCCCAGATCGACCATCGCGACCACGACTGAAGTCTATGATTATTTGCGGGTGCTCTTTTCGGCAATTGGTCAGCCCTACGATCCCCGCACCGGGCAACCGCTGACCCGGCAAACACCCCAGCAGATCGTCGATCGAATTCTCGCGTACGAACCAGAAACAAGAATTTTCTTGCTGGCTCCTTTGGTCGAGAATCAACTGGGCCAATTCCGGGATGTGATCGAAAAGATCAGGCGCGAAGGTTTTGTCCGCGTCCGGATCGATGGCCAGATCATGGAGCTGGATCGCAACGAGCCTATCCGGCTCCGGAAAAACGAGCGGCACACCATCGAAGCAGTGGTGGATCGACTGTTTGTGCGCGACGGCATCCGAGTTCGCCTTACCGATTCGGTTGAGACTGCACTTAAGTGGGGCGGGAACAGGATTGTTGTGTTGCGTGCAACATCGAACATCGAACGCCGAACATCAAATGCCGAACCTGAACAGTGGGAACAACTGCGCTACTCGACTGATTATGGGAACACGGAGAGCGGGTTCACACTGGGCGAGTTGACCCCGAAACATTTCTCATTCAACAGCCATCTCGGCGCCTGCCCGGCTTGTCACGGTTTGGGGACGCAACTGGTCGTCGATCCGGAGTTGATGATTTCCGATCCAACCAAAACTCTGGCCGAAGGAGCAATCACACCATGGCGACGCGGCACAAAGCGCATGCTTGCCTACTATCGTCATTTGCAGAACGCTCTCGTGAAACATTTCCAAGTTAACGAAGATGTACCCTTCGCCGATTTGCCCAATGAATTCAAGACCGCGCTTTACTTCGGCACAAACAGCCAGCCGATTGAAATCCAGCTCGGCGCCAACGGCGAAAACAAGGTCGCTAAGCCGTTTGAAGGACTGGTGCCGCAAATGCAGCGCCTCTATGAGCAAACGCAGAGCGAGTTCACGCGCAATCGCATTCGCGCGTTCATGACGCGCGAGCCGTGCAAAGTGTGCGGCGGGGCACGACTAAAACCGGAAATCCTGGCCGTTACGATTAAGGATCAGCATGGCCGCGAACTGAACATCCATCAATTCAGCGAACAAACCGTAGAAGGCGCCCTCCGATTTATCGGGGCGCTCGGCCTGACCGCGCAACAGCAAGCGATTGTGACCGACGTGGTGCGCGAAATCCAATCGCGGCTGCAATTTCTTGTTGAGGTCGGGCTAGGCTATCTCACTCTTAATCGCGAGAGCGGCACGCTTTCCGGTGGCGAAGCGCAGCGAATCCGATTGGCGACACAGATTGGCTCGGGTTTGGCAGGGGTTCTTTACATTTTGGATGAACCGAGCATCGGTTTGCATCAGCGCGATAATGCGCGTTTGCTCGGGACGCTGCGACGGCTGCGCGATCTCGGCAATTCGGTCATCATTGTTGAGCATGATGAAGAAACGATCCGCGCTGCGGACTACATTATCGATCTTGGCCCGGGTGCGGGCCCGCGTGGGGGTGAGATTGTTGCCCAGGGAAGTCTGCATGACATCCTGCGCGCGAGGAATTCTCTAACAGGCGATTATCTTTCCAGACGCGCGCGCATTGCGATTCCCAAGCAGCGCGTCCAGCCGCGATCCGACGGCTGGCTGACAGTTGTTGGCGCAACTGAAAACAACCTCAAGAAAATCGATGTTTCTTTTCCTCTTGGCTGTCTCACTTGTGTGACCGGCGTCTCTGGCAGCGGCAAATCGACTCTTGTGGATGACGTTCTGCGGCGCGCGCTCTTCCGGCATTTTTACAATTCCAAAGATAAACCGGGCGCTTACAAGGCAATTCGCGGACTAGATCAGATCGACAAGGCAGTGGTCATTGACCAGAGCGCGATTGGCCGGACGCCGCGCTCAAATCCCGTCACTTACACCGGCGCATTTACACCAATACGCGAACTATTGGCGCAATTGCCGGCGGCGCGCGTGCGCGGGTATGACGCGGGCCGTTTCAGTTTCAATGTCAAAGGCGGCCGTTGCGAAAACTGCGAAGGCGGCGGGTTAATCAAAATCGAGATGCACTTTTTACCCGATGTTTACGTCGAGTGCGAGGTTTGTCGCGGCAAACGCTACAACCGCGAGACACTCGAGATCACTTACAAAGGCAAGAATATTGCCGACGTTCTCGATCTAAACGTGGATGAAGCGGCACGCTTTTTTCGTAGTGTGCCAAGCATTTCCGAAAAGCTAAATTCACTGCTGGACGTTGGCCTCGGCTACTTGCGACTCGGCCAAGCGGGCACGACTCTTTCGGGTGGAGAAGCGCAGCGGGTCAAACTTGCGACGGAGCTTGCTAAAAAGGCCACTGGTCGCACCGTGTACATTCTCGATGAGCCGACAACCGGGTTGCACTTTGCCGATATTGAAAAATTGCTGCAAGTGTTGATGAAACTTCGCAACGCAGGCAACACGATCATTGTGATCGAGCATAATCTGGAGATGATTAAGTGCGCGGACTGGATTATCGATCTAGGACCTGAAGGTGGCGAGCTTGGCGGCAACATAGTGGGAGCGGGTCCGCCGCAAAAAGTTATCGATCTTCCGCAAAGTTATACTGGAAGATATCTGCGGGCCGCACTGGGGGAAACATGAGTCGGATAGGACGTATAGGACTCATGTGTCTCATCGGCATGCTCGCGCCACTTGCGCGCGCGGACATATCCGCCGCGCTGGCGGAGGCAACCAAGCCGTTGCTGGAAGGTGTACCGGAAGTGGCGGTGGTGCGCTTGCGAGTGCTGCTCGACCAGAGCTCCAGCGACGCCGCGTGGTGCGCCATCGCAGAAAAGCTTGCGGAAGCTCAATTCGCAGCGAAGCAGCCTGCGGAGGCGCTGGCGCTTCTTGCAAATCCTCGGCTGCGTGAATTTGAATGGGCAAAGTTTTGGCGGGCCCAGGTCCTTGCGAGCCTGCATCGATCGGCCGACGCGCTTCCGTTCTACGAAGAACTGGCAGCGACACCAACTTCACGGTTCCATTCGGCAGCAACTTTTGGAGCCGCGGAAGCGCTGCGCGCGTTGGAAAGATCGAATGAAGCGCTGGCAAAACTCACCTCTCTCGTTCACGACAAAGAGTGGGGTACGCGGGCGCAGTTTCGTTTGGCTGAATTGTACATCGGCAGAGCCGACGCGACTAACGCACAGCGCGTTCTGAACGACATCAAGCCGCAATCAATGGCAGAACGAAAAGAGCGGCGGCTTTTGCGCGGCCGGGTGGAGCTCATTTTGCGGCGACCGGAAAGGGCGATCAGCGCGTTTCAAGCCGCGGTGCAAAAACCGGAGGATACGCCGCACGAGACGCTCGTCACGGCGCTTGTGGGGATGGCCGACGCGCACCTGCAACTAAGAACGCCCGAATCGGGGGACGACGTCATCGAGCAGTTTATCGATCGCCATCCCGCTGATGCCGGACTGCCTGTTCTCTTTGCAAAATTAGATGAGCTTTACGCGTCCGAGCATAGACCGTCGCGCAGCGAATTGGAGAAATGGGTGCGCAATCCGGAACAACCGCGGCGAACATTTGCGCGGTGGTACCTTGCCCAGCTTGAAGCCCGCGCCGGGCGCCGAGACCGGGCACGGCAATTGTTCACGCAGCTGCGTGGCGGTGAAGTAAGATCCCCGGCGATCGCGCCCGCTCTTGTAGAGTTTGCAGAACTCGAGATGAAAGACCGGCATTTTGACGAGGCGATCGCGATTTTGAATGACGCCCGTTCGCTGCAGCCAGAGGCGTCGCTGCTTGACCGAATCAACCTGCTCGCCGCTCAGGCGCAATATGCCGCGAGGCGATTTGAGGCAGCCACCGCGGCTTTTGAAGAGATCGGGCATTCCGCTTCGCCATGGGCAAGGATTGCGCTGTTTAACGCGTGCACCGGCTGGTTGCAGCTAGCTGATCACGCCCGCTTTGTGGCCGATTACAACGAACTCGAAAAACAGGGCGGTGATGAAGAATCGCGCGCCAGCCTGCGATTGGAGGAAGGTTTGTTGCAAGCGGCCAGGGGCGACAAGAAAGCTGCGGAAACGCTGCAAAAATTTATTCGCGATTTTCCCAAAGACCCCCGCGTGTCCGAGGCTTGGGTTGGATTGGCCGAGTTGGCCTTCCACTCCTCGCCGCCGCGCGTGGCTGAGGCGCAAAAAAATCTCTCGCGTGCAGCCGATTCCAAACCAACTGCTGCGGCGACGGAGCGCGCGGATTATCTCAGGATTTGGATTGACGATTCAACCGATGCGAATGAGACCGAGGTCATCAACATTGCGAAGCGCTTTCTCGAGCAGCACAGCGCTTCGCCGCTCGCGCCGGAGGTTCGAATGAAATTGGCGGAGATTTACTATCGACACCAGGATTTCGCGAATGCGCAAACACAGTTTGAGATTCTGGCGCAACAAAATCCGGATAGTCCGCTCGGGGAAAAGGCTCTTTTTTTCGCGGCGAAATCGGCGATGTCGAGCATGGCTGAGCATTCCCTCGATCGAGCGATCGTCCTGTTTGATGAAGTGGTGCGGCTCAATGGCGCGTTGCGGTGGGCCGCGCGTAACGAACAAGCTGTCATCGAGCGTAAGCTTGGGAAGCCAAAGGACGCCCTCGTCTTATATGATGAAGTGCTGAAAAGCGATGCTGCGCAGTCTGAGAAGCGCGAGGCGCTGTGCGGTAAAGGCGATATTTTTTTCGAAATGGGCGGAAGCGCAAATTACCAGCAAGCCATCGAAATTTATGACCAATTGGCGTCGGAGAAGAACGGATCGATTCACTGGCGCAACCAGGCGCTGTTTAAAAAGGCCCTCTGTCTGGAAAAGAAAAACGACCGCGCCGGCGCGCTCGAGACGTTTTACAAAATCCTGGAGGACGAGGCGCGACCAGATGGGCGACGCGAACTCTTCTGGTACTACAAGGCTGGATTTAATGCCGCGCGACTCTTGGAGGAAGATTCAAAATGGGAGTCTGCGGCCGCGATTTACGAGCGACTGGCTGCCACCGGTGGGAACCGAAGGGAAGAAGCCAAGGCCCGCCTGAACCATCTGCGCTTGGAACACTTTCTTTGGGCGGATTGATATTGGTGCTCCAAAAGCGAGCCCTTGCAGGGGAAGCCGGTAACTTCCCCTGCAGAGCCGACGAGTGTATGGCTCAAAGTGTGGTTTCTTTGTCCTAAAACTGCTCTGAATTAGCTTGCGCAAAATTCGAAGCGGGCTCAGAATCAGGGCATGAAAACAAAAAGCAGGTTCAGTCGCTTGTGCGGCTGGTCGGTTCGATGTGCAATTGGCGCGCTCGCGCTCGCATTTTGTGCATCGGCATTTGCAGATCCACCAACACAGCAGATTACCCACCCAAGGATCATAATCTGCTACGTGAAGACCATCGCTTCTGGAATTCCGCAGCGATGCGATCGGGTGTTCGGCACTTTTTCGACCACCGCCAACCCGGTAGAGATTATCGGGCGCGGCGCAGAAACTGGGCGTTGGGCTGCAGCTGGGCTCGAAGCAACGGAAACGCAAGCGCAACGCGGCGATTAATAATTTCGCCAAGACCCAGTTCGGCGAAAGAGCGCCCTGCCTAGCAGGGCAGGGCCAGCTGTTTTTTGTTTTCTATTTCCAACTCATTAGCCCGCGCAGGCGTGCGCCGACTTTTTCGATTGGGTGCCTTTCAACTTTGCGCAGCAGCTGGGCGCGACGCCGCGCACCGGTTGCCATTTCTCGAATAAATTCGCGCGCAAATTTTCCGGAACGAATGTCGCGCAGCGCAGATCTCATGTGCTTTCGCACGGTTTGATCGATAATCTTTGGACCAATAGTCAACTCGCCCCATTTGGCGGTATCCGAAATCAATCTGCGCATTCCGGCGAGTCCCGTCTCGTGAATGAGATCGACAATGAACTTGAGTTCGTGCAGACATTCGAAGTAGGCGAGCTCGGGCGGATAGCCGGCGCGGACGAGTGTGTCGAAGCCGGCACGAATCAGCGCGCTGGTGCCGCCACACAGCACCGCTTGCTCGCCAAAAAGATCGGTCTCAGTCTCGTCGCGGAAAGTCGTTTCGAGGACGCCGGCACGCGTACAGCCAATTCCTCTTGCCCACGCCAAAGCCGTTCGCTTCGCGTGCCGGCTAGGATTCTGGTGAACCGCAATCAGCCCGGGCGCGCCGCGACCTCGCAGAAATTCCCGGCGCACCATCGGTCCGAGGCCTTTGGGGGCGACCATCACAACATCGACATCTTTGCGCGGAACAATCGTCCGATAGTGAATCCCAAAGCCGTGAGCGAAGACCAGGGTCTGACCGCGACGCAAATTTGGAGCGATCTGTTCTCGGTAAATGGCTGGCATCTGCGAGTCTGAAAGCGCCAGAAAAATAATATCGCCGCGTCGCGCCGCCTCCGGTGTATCTACCACTCGAAGGCCGCTCCGCTTTGCGCTTGCGCGGGACTTGCTCCCAGGATAAAGCCCAACGATTACGTCAATCCCGTTGTCCCGAAGATTGAGAACGTGCGCGCGGCCTTGCGAGCCGAAGCCGATCACCGCGCACGTTTTTCCCTTCAGCCAGCGAAGATCGGCGTCCTTGTCGGTATAAATGCGTGCGGCCAAATTTAGCTGCGTGGCTTGGCCAGGCATGACTTTGCTGCTGCAAGCAGCGCTTTGTCGTCGTTGTCGGTCAGCCCCGCGAGAAAACGGCGAATCCGGCGAAACGACTGGTGCAAAAACAGATCTGCAGCGCTGTGATCGGGCGCTGCGGCGTCGCCATTTCGCCGCGCGAACTGAATTTCGCTGTCCTGCCGGCTGAGGACACAGGTCGAGGCGAAAAGATCCATCGCCGCATTCGCGATCCGCTCCTGAAGGAGCTGCATGTCGAGAATCGGCTCACGATAAGTGATCAACGCGCGGTTGACGGCGAAATTAAAACGCCAGATCAAACGGCCGAGTTGCCGCGCATGCGCGCGCAGCTGCTCGCTTTGCACCGGCACATCAGGCACGCGAATCGTTGCGCCAAGCCGATTCATCCCAGCGGTCCACGCTTTGCTCATCTGATTGCGCGACGGTTTCATCATCGTGTCGTAGATTTCCTTGAACTCCATGCCCGGCCCGCGCATGCCAACGAGCGCGATGAACGAAGTGAGCACTTCATTGGCGCCTTCGCCAATCTGGTTGATGCGCGCATCGCGCAACATTCGCTCCAGTGGAAGATCGACAAAATACGCCGAGCCGCCATAAATCTGAAACGCTTCGTTGATGCACTCCCAGAGCCGTTCGGTCGTGAAGACCTTTAGCATTGCGGTCTCGATCATGTAATCTTCCAGTCCGCGGTCGATGAACGACGCCGTGACCGTTGTCATCGCTTCCATCGCGTACGCGTCTGCCGCGATACGAGCGATTTTCTTTTTAACCAACTCGAATTCGCCGAGCGCTTTGTTGAATTGTTTGCGCGTGTTCGCGTGTCTGACGGCCAGTTGCAAACAAGTTTTAGCCGCACCCGTGCAGCAAGCGCCGAATGTCGTTCGCCCAAAATCGAGCACCGTCAGCGCGACTTTCAGGCCTTTGCCCATCGGGCCAAGAATATTTTCCTTTGGCACTTTGACGTCGCGCATCGCGAATCGCCCGGTAGCGGTCCCGCGGATTCCCATCTTCGGCATCCGCGCTTCGAGGATTTCGAATCCGGGCATGTCAGGCGTGACGAGAAATGCCGTGATGGCGGTCTTTCCCTCTTTACCGGGCACTGGCGTACGCGCCATCACGGTGAGCTCGTGCGCGATCGCCGCGTTCGTGATGTAACGTTTTTCCCCGTTCAAAATAAAGTGCGAGCCGTCCTCGGTTGGCCGCGCCTGCATTTGCACATTTGCCGCATCGGATCCGGCTTCCTTCTCGGTAAGCGCGAACGCGCCCAGCTGCTCGCCGCTTGATAATTTCGGAAGCCATCTCTGCTTTTGCTCGTGCGTGCCAAATAACAGCAACGCCCGAATCCCGATTGAGTGATGCGCATTTACGAAGACCGATGTCGATGCGCAACGACGCCCGATTTCTTCCAGCACTTTGCAATTGGCCATTTGCGAGAACCCGTGTCCGCCGTATTCCTTCGGCGCGGTCATGCCCAACACGCCAATGCGTCCCAGACCATCAATTACGCGGCGCGGAATGTCCGCCTGCCGATCGATCTCCGCAGGATCGAGGTGTTCAACGAGAAATTGCCGAAGTTCGGCGAGCGTGTCATCCAACTCGGTCTGTTGCGCAGCCGGAATACGCGGATACGGCATCACCCAATCCGCTACGAAATGGCCCTGGAAAAGCCCTTTGGCGAACCCGAGCGCCTGCGGACCTGCAAAAAGCAATTCCTCAGCTTGTTGAATCTCTTTTTGTCGCTGCGCGTCGAGTTTATTCATTAAATTCGCCCTGAGAACGGCGGCCACGCATTGTAACTGTTCACCCGCGCCTGTCCAACGGACACCGCGTAAATATGTTTGTGCTGCAGTCGAATATCAGGAGAGCGGGTCGGTACTGCGGACACAACGGTGGATTGCATTCTCGATTGCTTGAAACCAATCGATGTAATCGCCGACCGCATTTCCAACCTCGGCAATTTCCTTGCTGGTCAATTCTCGCTCGAGAACTTCCTTAGCGACCTGCTGCAGATCCTCGACGGATATTTTGTAAACGGTGTCTTCCTTTGCGGTTTTCATGGAGCAAACTAGACGTCATTGACAAAAAATGAATTGGCGATGCCAGCGGATTGAATTGATGTGCGGATAGACTCCCCGCCTCATCGGCAGCCGAATTCCCGTCTGCTGTTTCGTGAGCGCGCGAATCAACTCATAATCTCCCCATCGCCCGAAATCGGATGGAAGATGGGAAACCTTAGATGAAACGGTAATCTTGTAATCATCGAGCAACGAGAACCAACCGACGTCGAACGCCCAATGATGAAAGCGGCACAATGCGATCCCGTTGAAAAGATCGTCCCGACCAAATGAGGCGTGAGGAACAATGTGGGCGGCTTCGACTTCCCAGCACAGATTGTCAGGTGAATTGATCTTCAAGCCGCACACAGCACAACGAAAATCGTAAACTTCAATGACAGCTTGCCGGAAACCACGAAGTCGCACTGCTGTTTCTCTGATCTTCTTTACAAGCTTCCGAGTTCTGTCGAACGGCTGGTAGTTTTCAGGTCTCGTGGCGTCCAAAAGCTTCTTCACAACCTTCTGAACTTCATACGACCTAATCGGCAGCGAGTCCTTTTCTGCAGCGGGGATTTGCGAAATACGCAGCGCTTCGTCGAAACCTTTTTCGGTGAGCATCCATTCTCTTTTGCCCGTTAGGCGAGACGTTTGTGTCGGCCGAGAGACTAGGCCATGGGCCGCAAGTGCATCGGCGGCACGAAAAAGCAGGCGATGCCAGAGAAGCGTTTTCTTAAGGCGGTTTTCTTTTCGATATACCGTCTCAAGAGCAGCGGTGCGCTGAGCCGGATTTAGCCGAAACCGATCCGCAAGTTCGTCGACGATTTCTTCACCCGCTGCGAACTCTTTAACGACTCCTCCATGTTTCAACAGCGTGCGAAGCAAGGCACTCTGAACTTCCGCGCGTCTCGGCATTGCCAACTGCTCGAGCATTCTGCTTTCGTAGCTCATCAGACCAATCACTCCAGATTGGAGAGTCGCTCCTGGAGATTCAAGATGAATTCCGATTCGAGAAGCAAATCGAAGTAGTCGCTCGAGCTTGATTCGGCCGTGCGTCCGAGCCCCGATCAAACTCTTAGCTACAGCCCTGGCTGGTGCCGCACTCGATGCAAACGCCGCATGCGCCTGCGCGGATGACTTTGTCGCTGCCGCATACCGAACAGGTAATGCCCATGAAGATGCTACCAAGCGCGACCATGACGCGGTCCGAATTGCCGCTGCCGTTTCCGGTCTGTCCGGAGGTGGCGGGATCATTGCCCGACTTGTTCGTGATCACGTCGATCACTTCTTTCTCGCCGGTGCGCGCCAAATCCGTGACCGGCCGGTTCACAGCCTTCTTCTCGAGCTCGACAATTTCCTTGAGAGGTAAGTCCGGCTGCGCTCGGTTTGGCGCCGTTGCTTCCTTGTAGCCTTTGATGAATTGGCAAGCGAGCCAGCGGAAAACGTAATCAGTGATACTGGTGGCATGGCGGATATCCGGATTTTTTGTGAACCCGCTCGGCTCGAATCGTTGATACGCGAATTTCTTCACCAGACTCTCGAGTGGCACGCCGTACTGCAGGGCAATCGAGGTGAGCGTGCCCACGGTATCCATCAACCCGCCGATGGTGCTGCCTTCCTTCGACATGGTGATGAAAAGTTCACCCGGTTGACCATCTTCGTACAAACCGACTGTGATGTACCCCTCGTGACCGGCGATTTCGAACCGATGGGTCAACGACGTGCGCGTGTCCGGCATGCGATGCCGAACCGGTTGATCGAGCTGGCTGCGCAGCGTTGCCAATTCTTGTTCGAGTTGGAGAATGCGCTTTTGCAGTGCGTCTACCTCGGGGCCGATGTCGGCTACCGTGCCCATGTCTTTTGTCTTGCGAGTGTTCAAAGGCGCGGAGCGCTTCGAGCCGTCGCGATAAATCGCGATCGATTTCAATCCGAGTTGCCACCCTTCCACGTAAGTGTTCATGATGTCGTCCACTGTGGCTGCCTCAGGCATATTGACCGTTTTCGAGATCGCACCGCTAAGGAACGGTTGCGCAGCTGCCATCATCCGGAGATGCGCCATGTAACTGAGACTGCGTTCACCTCTGAACGGCTTGAACGCGCAATCGAAGATCGACAAGTGCTCCGGCTTTAGCCCTGACGAGATTTTGGATCCATCGGTGTCGGTGACGTCCTCGATCGTATCGAATGCATCGATGTGTGCGATAATGCGCTCGATCTCCTCGGCATTGTAACCGAGTTTCTCCAGCGCGGGCTTAACTGTCTGATTGACAATTTTCAACATGCCGCCACCTGCGAGCAGCTTATATTTTACCAGCGCGATATCCGGTTCGATGCCGGTCGTGTCGCAATCCATCAGGAAACTGATCGTGCCCGTCGGCGCGAGCACCGTGACCTGCGCATTGCGATAACCGTAACGCTTTCCGAGTTCGGCCGCGCTGTCCCAAACTTTGGCGGCTTCCTCTTTCAAATGCGCGAACTCTTTCGCATCCGATATCTCGCGGACCGCGCAGCGATGCAGCTCGATCACTTCCAACATTGACGCGACGTTGTCCTTTTCGACCGGCTTCGGCACGCCGCTGGCACGCGAGTCCTGATAGCCGGGGAAGGGCCCTAGCGCTCGCGCCATGCGTGCGCTTTGTTCGTAAGCTTCGCCGGTCATGATGGCGGTGACCGCACCACAGAGCGCCCGGCCTTCCACGCTGTCGTAACCGTAACCGTAACTCATGATAAGCGAGCCGACATTCGCGTAACCGAGCCCGAGCGTGCGGAAGATATGCGAGTTCTCCGCGATTTCCTTGATCGGATAGCTCGCGTTATCGACAATGATCTCCTGCGCAGTGATGAAAATGCGCACCGCCGCTTTGAATCGCTCGACATCAAAATCGCCGTCGGCGGTCTTGAACTTCATCAAATTAAGCGACGCGAGATTGCAGGCCGTGTTGTCGAGGAAGAGGTACTCACTACATGGGTTGGTAGAATTCTGCCGGCCTGTGCCTTTACAGGTGTGCCATTTGTGGATCGTCGTATCGAATTGCATTCCGGGGTCGCCACAGACCCAAGTGCCCTCGGCGATTTTTCGCAGTAACGAACGCGCGTCCTTTTTCTCGCACGGCTGGCTGTCGGTCACTCGGCGTGTCCACCATTCGCGGCCTTCCAACGCTGCTTCCATGAACTCGTCGCTTACCCGCACGCTCACGTTTTCGTTTTGATACATGACCGAGCCGTAGGCGTCGCCGTTGTAGCTGCCGTCATAGCCCTGTTCGATCAGTGCCCACGCTTTCTTTTCTTCCTTTTGTTTCGCGTCGATGAACTCTTCGATGTCTGGATGCCAATCTTTGAGCGTGTTCATCTTCGCGGCGCGGCGTGTTTTCCCGCCGCTCTTCACCACGTTCGCAACTTGATCATACACTTTCAGAAACGAGAGCGGCCCGCTCGGTTTGCCGCCGCCGCTCAATTTTTCTCTTGTCGATCTTAGCGACGAAAGATCGGTGCCGGTGCCGCTGCCGTACTTGAAGAGCATCGCCTCGCTCATGGCCAGTCGCATGATGTCTTCCATCGTGTCGTCCACTCTCTGGATGAAGCAGGCGCTGCCCTGCGGATATTCGTATTGCGAGGGCGCTCGCTCCGATTTGCCCGTCTCGCGATTGTAAAAATAATTGCCGGCACCCGCACCCTTGCCCACGCCGTATTGATGATACAAACCAACGTTGAACCAGACTGGCGAGTTAAACGCGCCGTGCTGGTTCTGGCAAAGCCAGGTCAGTTCATCGTAAAAAATTTCCGCAGCTTCCGCATCCGCGAAGTAACCATCTGCTATTCCCCAATCGGTGATCGTCCGCGTGACCCGATGAATCAGTTGTCGCACCGAAGTTTCTCTTCCGCCTTTGTAAGGATCGGTGCCGTTGGCGATGTCGCCGTAGAAATATTTCGAGACTGCGATTTTGGTCGCGAGCGCGCTCCAACTCTTCGGCACTTCGATGTCCTCCTGTTTGAAGATAACCTTGCCGCTGTCGTCATTGATTTCCGCTGTGCGGCGTTCCCATTCGATTTGATCGAACGGCGCAACGGCAGCGTCGCTGAACATGCGCTCAAAACGCAGGCCGGCATTTTTGGTTTTTTCGGGCTCGATCTTGCGGCGCTCAGTTGGTTTGGGCGATCGTTCGAGCGAGGCAGGCGGAATTCCGGATTTAAGTTGAATCATGGTGGTGACTCCGGTTGAGTTGTCAATTAGATGGGAATACTCGTGAACAGCGGCGCTAACAACCTGTGAACTATCGTCAACAACAAGTTATAGCGTGGCTCTCCAGCAGACACACAATATGCAGCCCTCAGCAGATCGATTGCAAGCCTAAAATTGTAACATTTTTTGGCGACTTTGCAGCCCTAATGTTGGGTATCGATCTCGCCTGGCTAGCCGTCAGTCGAACTTCTGTGGCCAAATGGACCTCAGAGCCGCACCTGAGAATTGCGCATCGCAAAATAAGATCGAGAGTGTCGGCCACTGGGAAGGGTGGCTGAGTCCGGTTTAAGGCACTCGACTCGAAATCGAGCGTGGGGAAACCCACCGTGGGTTCGAATCCCACCCCTTCCGTTTCCCTCGTGGAGAGGCCGACGACAGTCAAACGCATAACGAATTTACATAACAGATGCGCTGAAGACCGCCACCGTCCGCCAACGTTCAACAGTAGCAGCAGCGCCGCCCGTCACCTTTGAATCACCTTGCAAATGTAGTGGCGAGATTGGCAGTAAAGGAGGGACCATCTACTCAGCCTGCGGATGCCAGTGCAATACACGCCGTCACGCCCTCAGATGGGTTTCAATTGGCTAGAACCGGACGTGGCATCTGACTCAAAGCTCGGACCCGTACCGGGATCGAGAATAATTGGTTCGCACTCACTGGCCGAGTGGTCGCGGTGAAAGTCGAAACGGACGGCGACCTACACATCGCGCTTGCAGAAGCGACCGGAGACAAAGGCGGGGATTGTGGTCTGTGAAGTACCGGCGAAGAAGCAGTGGTGTGAGATTCGTGCCGCCACCTCTTCCTCGACTCGCCGCAAGAGAGCGGAAGCGATTCCCTTGCTCTGATGCCCGTGGATTCTCGCGAGCGAACAATCTTCGTTGCCGACGCGCATCGCGGCGACGGAAAGCGCTTCCTTGTGCGTGCTGATGAAAAGTTGAAGGCCTTTGTGGAAACTCGAAGCGGCGATCCGCGATTACAGCGAATTGTCTTGACAAACTGGTGTAATTTTTCCCAGACTCGACGTCGCTAAGAAAGATCTGCTATGAACGATCAGAATAGATCTGACGACGTAAATCAGTCGCAACGAAGCGAGGCGGTCCCTCCTGACCTGTACGCAGCGCGAATCAACGGCAGCCCCGAGACTTTCGCCAAACTCAGACAAGAGTTCGAGCTAGATGTCGGCTGCCGCGGACCGCACGTCGAGGTGAACCCCGATGGAAGTGGCACAATGCTAGTGTTCGCCACCGAAGAACGCATCCGCGAACTTCGGGCCGCAGGTTACCGCGTGGAGCTTGGGGAGAACGTCTCGGAGATCGGACGGCAGCGCCAGAAAGAAATAGGTGAGGGCGACCGGTTTATGGGCGGGCGGGTTAAGCCCCGCGGATTCGGCGAAAAACGCGGTCGAGCCAGCGAGCGACGGTCGACGTCATGAGCTTCTTGAATGTTGTCGAGATCGAGTCAGCGTTGATCGGCCTCGCCTCAAGTTATCCCAGCGTCACCCAACTCATCACCCTCCCGTACTTTACTGTCGAGGGCCGCCAAAGCCACGCCCTCCGGATCGGAACCGGGCCGTGCCGGCGTTCGGCCGTGCTCATCATCAGCGGCGCACATGCCCGTGAGTGGGGCGGTCCTGACATTTGCATCAATTTCGCGGCGGATCTGCTTGAGGCATATAGTCTAGGTACGGCCCTTATCTACGGCGGGACGGCGTACAGTGCCGCTGAGATCAAGTCGATCATCGAGCGGCTCGACGTGATTGTTTTTCCGGACGTCAACCCCGACGGCCGCAACTACAGCCAGAACACGTATCCGATGTGGCGAAAGAACCGGAACCCGGCCAGCAGCGGTGGCCAAGCGAGCAAGATCGGCGTTGACCCAAATCGCAACTATGATTTCCTATGGGACTTCAACGCTGCCTTCGCGCCGGGTGCCCAGGCGTTTGGCACGCTCGCATCGTCCGATCCGTCCAGCGACATTTTCCACGGCACTGCGGCCTTCTCCGAAGCAGAGACGAAAAACGTGCGCTATTTGTTCGACCAGTTTCCCCAGATCAGTTGGTTTATGGACATCCACTCGTTTGGCGGAGACATCCTGCATTCGTGGGGAGACGACACGAACCAGTCGGGTTCACTGAGCATCAACTTCACCAACGCCGCTTGGAACGGCCAACGAGGCCTCCCGGCGGATGCCTATGGAGAGTACATCGGCGCCTGTGATCTCGCGAACGTAGCGGCAGCGGCGCACGCCATGAAAGCGGCCATTGCGGGCGTTCGCGGCGAGACGTATGCGGTCGCCCAAGCCTTTTTCCTTCCGAGCTGGGGAAGTCCCTACCCCACTTCTGGCGCGAGCGACGACTGGACCTATAGCCGCTTTTTCACTGATCCGACCAAGAGGAAGGTCCGTGCCTACACTGTTGAGTTCAACACGGTGAAGACATTCTTCCCGACATGGGCTCAGATGCAGCAGATCATTCTCGATGTCGATGCTGGTCTCGTTAGATTTTGCTTGGGCGCTGTCCCAAGGCTTTCCCTGTCCTACTGGTTGTGCTGGTGGAGACACCGGTTGAACGACGCTATCTGGCATCGGGTGTTCCCGCCCGAACTTTGGGGTCCGTATGGGCCATGGGCACGAATCAGACGTGCCGTTGAGTCCATCCTCTTTCCGATCGTTGCGCCCCTCCTCCGACTATTGGGCACAGGGGCTCGCCGACGTTCTAACGGCGGCTCGCGCCGAAGATGAGGCGGGTATCGTGATCCAGACGCACAAGCACACTGGCAATTTTAGAAATCCTTGTTCAACGCGCCGGAACCTCTGGCGCAGCAAAGCCATGGCAGAGACGCCAATTTTTGCAATGAAAAAGACAAGCGAAGCCGAGGTTTACCTATCGAAGCGGAGTCAAACCACGATGTACCAGACCGAGCTAAACATGAAGGCTGCCAGTGTGGTGACACCGACGGCTAAAAAATTTATTCTAAGCCTAAATTGGCCTTTCTTCTACTATGGGTAACATGAAGCGAAGAGGCAGCGGCTTATACCGCTGCCTCTTTGTGAATCTAACCAACGGAGAAATCTAGAACTTTTTGATCATCCGGACGTACACAAACCGTCCCAGGTTATCGTAAGTACTGCCGGGATAGTTGATGGAGTTGCCAGCCTCGAATCCAAACATCGTTGGAGGATCCTCACTAAAGATATTGTTTACACCCACGGTGAGGGTGGTGTTGTTCAGGATATTCTTCCAGCACGGCATGGCATAAGGAACTGGCGACGCTTCCTTTTCCTTGCCCACCACTTCCTTGCCACCCTTGGAATACCCAGGCACCGGCGCTGCTTCCACCGGAGGCGTGAAGATCAGGCTATAGGAGAGCTGCGCATCTGTAAACCAGGTCGCGTGCACCCAGTGTTGCTTCCAGACTCCATCAAACTGCTTGGCTTTGAGCTGTTCCCAGAACCCATCCAAGGTATGGAGAGTCCAGTTCAAGTCCCAGTTGTGCCAGGTCCAGTCAAGGTTGGTGACTCCCTTCCATTTAAACCAGGCATCACCACTAGTCACGTCGCCGAAGAAGTTGCCCGCAAACCAGTCATTGTTGGCGCGGCCAGCCACTTGCCATGGCCTATCTCCAGGGAAATTGAAGACGAATTCGTTCAAGTAAGTCCACCGGCTTAAGAGTGTAAATGTCCCGACGCCGGTCTCGATTTGGTACTGGGCGCCAAGGTCAACACCGTTTGCTCGCATGCGCCCGCCGTTTAGGTAGGGGCTTGACACCCCGGCGTAACCGCCTTCCGGGTCAAATAGAGCCGCGGGTGGACTCGACAGTGTCGGCGTTGCAGGACTCACGATACCCGGGAAAATGCCCGCATTGTACCCGTTAATTACCACCGAAGGGGAGAGGAACATGGCAACCCCACTTCGCTCGACATCCCAGAAGTCAACCGTCAACGTTAGCGTTCCCCACTTAGGCGGAATCCATTTGGGCGTGTAAACCAAACCTCCAGTCCAGGCACGGTCATGTTCCGGATGGAGGGCTTTGTTCGGGATATTCTCGATGGTTGTTTCCGGATCAGTCACGTCCTGCAACGGATTTGTGGGGCTGCCCGGCGGACCAAACTGCGCCGTAGGAGCAAAGCCAACAAAGTGCACCGGGCCCAGAACGAACCTTGTCGGGCCGTACAACTGGACCATGGATGGCTGAAGGTAGCCTTCACCCCAGGTGCTGCGAAGGGTCAGTTGTTCGTCAAACGGCTGCCAGCGCAACCCCACCTTTGGCACCGCTGCATTGGTGTCGTTATTCAGCCACTCCTCGTACCTCACTCCGGCAGAGAACTCCAATGAGTAAAAGCCGGGTATATGCCACTTGGGACTGAAAATCGGAATGAGCGTTTCCGCATAAATCGACCACGTTTTGCGGCCAGCCTTAATAGGTGCGATCCTGCCGACACCGGCATTCTCTTGGAGGCGGTCTTGGTCATCCGGATTGATCGTGTAACTTTCTCGTATGAACGCGCCGCCAAGGGCGAGTCCCACGCCGCCTGCGGGCAAATCAAACAGGTCGGTGGTGTAAATGTTCAAGTCCAATGAGGCGAGTTTCGACGTAAAGAGGTCCCTCGCATGTGACAGCGCAAAGTCGATCAATGGCGCGTTGCTTGCGATCGGCACGCGGAAATCATTCATCGGATTGTACGGGATCGTCTGTCCGATAAATTGAGATGACATGGGATCAAAGAGTGGGTCGGCCGCGTTCAGAATGCGCTCGTAGCGCTGAGCATTGACGTTTTGGAGCTGCGCAATCTGCATTTCCTGGCTGTACATGAACGCTCCATCGTAGCCCCAGCTTCCGTTAAACAACTTGTCGCCTTTTACGCCGGCCGTGAAACGTTCGGCGATGTTTTCGTTATCGACCAAGCGGTTGCCGAAATCGGCAAAACGCGCGCGCGTGCCACCTGAGAGGATCTGCTCAAATGGATTGAATGGGTTGAACGCAGTTGGAGACATCCCAACTTCCGCAGGGGTCGGCGTGTTCGGAGGCGCAACTCCACCCGGCAGAGGATGATTGGGCGGGATGAAGAGCGTAGGAACGCCGGGCGTCTCAAAGCTGCCCGTGGCGACTGGCGCAAGTTCGTCATGGGTTTTTGCATCGACATAATAAAAGTCGCCATAAATCCGCAGCTGATCGTCGCAGATTTTGTGCTCGAACGCCGCGTAACCGCCCCAGCGTTCCTGTTTCGGGAACGAACTCGAGAAGAGGTTAAAATTAAAGCCAGGGAGCCCACCGCCGCCTCCTCTGACACGGAGCCCGAGATCGAAGATATAATCGGTGACCGGCGCTAATCCGTTGGTTCCGGTCGGTGCCGTGCCAAAAATACGCGGCAACGCCAGCTGCGCGGAAGTGAGCGTCGGCGCTGGCTCCGGATTACCGTTGACGTCAAATGGATGTAGGGCGACCTGCGGACTCAACTGAAGATTGTACGGGCTGGAGTTTGTGCTCAAGAATGGCGGAATAAGAGAGTTGCCCCGGTCGTGGTTAAACATGTCGTGATGCTTATAGTAGAACAGGTCACCAGTAACACTGGTCTTGTCGTCACCCACTCCGAAGAGAATGTCGCCGTAATATTCGGCTGCATCTTTATCCAGCGTGTCGCCATATCCAATAGTCACCTGTGCGCCACGATAGTCTTTATAGAGTTTGATATTCACCACCCCGGCCACCGCGTCAGCGCCATAAGTAGTCGAAGCGCCATCTTTCAGAATCTCGATGCTCTGGATGGCTGTAACGGGAATGCCATACAAATCGACGAAAGCGAATCCGGAGTTGGCCGACCCTGGGAACGGCGCAACACGGCGGCCATCGATCAAAACCAGCGTTGCGCCGGGGTCAAAACCGCGCAGCGAAAGCGACGACGTTCCGGATGGGCCGGCCTGAGCTACTCCGTTGTTCTGCACCGGAACACTGCTCGCGCCCATTACTGGCTGAGTCTTGAGAAGCTGTTCCGTGGTCGTGCCCTGACCCGATTTGTTAATCAGGTCGCGATTGAGATTGAACACCGGGTTGGGACCCACCTCTTCTGCGGTCGGAATGTTCGAACCGGTGACGATCACGCGTTCGACCTCCGCAGCGGGAGCGGGCGGTGCAGCAGCGCGCGGTGCCGGCGGCGGTGGCGCCGGGTTTTGAGCCAACGCGTTGGATGCCAGAATGAAAGAAAATCCGACGCCCGCCATGAAAGCGACGCGAATGAATCCGAGCTTACTTAGCACATTTTTTACCAATAGTGTCTCCATAGACCCGCGGTATACCGCAAAATGGAGTTTTCCTGTTAGGACTAAGAAACGACACTTTCAGACTCGTCCTTGATAGCTACTTAGGAGTGCGCCGGGAAAGAAAGCTGACTTCGTCTCAGCTCCTGCGCCCTTGGTTGAACAAATCCGCTTTTAAGATGTCGCGAAAGCGCGGGTACAAAAGCCGCGTCGATTGCTAATCTGCACTATGCAGGGCCCACATCCAACAGCGCTAACTAGCAACTCAGTTTTTCTCAGTGATGGCGTTCGCTCGCATATCGCCGGATGAGGAGCGAGACGGGTAATCCAATGAATAAAAGAAGAGCCAGCACACCATTCACCCTCGAAGCGATGGTAACCGTGCTCCGTGGATGCGGAACTCCAGAGAGCGGCAGGACAATGAAATTCATGTACACATATATGGCGCCGCCATAAACCAAACCGCTGGCAACAGGCCGCCGGCTTAGAATCGTAAGCTTGCGGCTTGCTGCATAGAAGACGCCCGTCCAAGTGAGTGCAATCGTGTAATGTATTGCCACACCCAGTGCGACCGACGCCAGACCGCCCCGGAAAGCCCGCGCACCAACTAGCCCGCTTGCGATGTAATGAAATACCATCTTCGGTGTAATCCCACGCAATTGATTGAAGATAAGATTATCCGTTATATCCAGTGTCCCGGCGAATAAACCAATCCACAGAATCGTCACCAGAGATCTCATCTTACTTGCCATCGGGAATTTCAGCCGGTGCTAGGGATTATCAGTTAATCGGCGATTGAGCGGCTACTCATGCTGACGATCGTCCCTGCCATCGCGCTAGCCTGCTATGATTTCTCCACCCTGTTTTCCTGCGCATTGATTGCTTGCCAGCGCCCGTCGCGATAAACGAAGACATCCGTAAAGATTGTCCGGTTGACTTCCTTTCCATGTTCGTCGCTGGCCACAACTATGCCATTCACTATTCCGACATCGCCGAACATCCGAACGCTCAGATTGTCGAAACGGTTCTTTAGATTTGCAGGTGGCAGGTGCCTGCTTGAGTAAGAGATATGCTGCGCCTTAGTTAGGAAATCGCCCGTCGCGACCGGATGAATGAAATCAGATGCAAGAATCGAATCGAGCGCGGCGGCATCATGCTCGCTCTTTAGCCATGTGTTTTCCAATGCGATCAGGGCTTGCCGATCTTGGTCCGGATTGCGTTGCGGTGCGGCAATGGCGCTCATATGCATCGGCCAAATCAAAATAGTCACAAGACCAACTGCTACCGAAGCAACCTTAGCGACGAGATTCATATTACTCATAAACAGTTGAACTGGTGGGATACTAATTATCTCCCTTTCGCGCCGCGATCACTCAGTAAACGGAGCCCGTTCGATCAGATCGCAGATATTGGTTGGATGAAACTGTTCGACGTTGCGCTCACCGATATCGCGCATGAAGCTGCGCGACGCGGCTTGCGGAAATTGCCGCACGACTCCTGCGCACGTTTTAACGAAAGCGCGCTTGAAATCCAGCCTGGGGAACGCGTTCAGCACCGCCGTCTTTGCGCTCTCTGGAATTTTCTCAAGGTCCGAGCCGACAACGTCGGCACCGGCGCCTGCGCTCACGAGGGCAATCTCGGGCTGCTTGAAGGAAGCCATCGCAAATGGGTGCATGGCGATTCCATCCCAGACCGTGTTGGCTTGATCGTTCGACAACCCATTGTCGGTCAGAAATGCCCGGGCAGCCTGAGCGCCTTGAATTTCAAATGACAATGGCCCGGCGAAGCGCTCTGTCAGACCCAAGTCATGCAAGATGCAGGCGAGGTAGAGGATCTCGGAATCGAATTTCAAATTACTCGCATTGCCGATGAGGGCCCCAAACAGAAATGTTCTCGCTGCATGGTTGAAGAGATATTCGGGAGATGTGTCTCTTGCCAACTCTGTAGCGAGCCGCGCCATTCTCGAATCTACCAGTGCGATTCCTGCAACGGTCTTAGGCCCTTGCGTGGTTGGTTTCTTAGGGCGGTCGGTTCTTCTTTGCGAATCCTGTGAAGACATTGTGCTCCTGCTCCCGGTTAAACCCAGCAGTGCCGCAGCGAAGGTCCGGACAAATTTACGCCGGTCGATCATAGATTACCGTTAATGTAGGTTGGTGAACCAATTATCAGGGAGTGCGCGACAACGAGATATTACGACTTTCGGCGTCGTCTTTTCGCCCGCGCTGGCATGGACGAATAATAATGGAGCTATGCTGCTCCGCGAGATAATTGCGCATCAGTTTGAGGTCGCACTGCCGTTTCATTTGTGTATCCGAGTTTGAGTTTGCAGAAAAGGTGCTTATCTTACGGAGTCAGCTTGAGCGACTGGTTAGGGCGCCGTGAGCTTAGCCTATGCGGGAGAAAGTGTTTGTTCGTATTATAGCTGTACCATCGACGGCGGTGGTGCGCAGCTGGATAATCAGTTCTTTACCCACCACTCGCACGTCTCTAACATATGTGCTGCCAACGTTGTCAGGCGAAATTGATCCCTCAAGATGCGTCGTGAGAGTGCCTGCGATTTCATCTATACTATAAGTACCGAAGTAAGCATCGTATCCGTTAACAGCGACAGTATTATTTTTGGCTTGGACCGGCTGTTGCACATTCTCCTGGTGGAATCGATCGCGTTTCATGAACTGGGCTGCAAAATGATTTGGTGCAAAACAAAGTATACCAAGCGGATCTCGGCCGAGAAACGGATCGATGTGGATTTGTTCTGTGGCGTCCACATCCTCTCGGGATTTAAGCTTCCAAATGCCGAGAATCGCGACCGCAAGATTGGCGGTTAGCGGTGGAAGAGAAACTTTTTTTATATGACCTCCTAGGAACGTGCGCCCTAATGGTTGACATGAGCGGCAGGCAGGCGGCACGGCCACGACCGCTGCGACCAAGCCCACCGTGCAACCCTGTTGGATGTTTGCTCGATGGAGGGGTTAGCCATCTTCATGTGGGACGCTTTGCCAGCAACGGCCACATCCTCGCGGCGGACGGCAGAGCTACCCGCGATGTTGACCCCGCGCTGCGCACGTGGTGAAGCCAACAACGTGTGCTTCGAGCCAGCCACCAGCGCGTACAATGTTGCATTTGCGGTGCCCATCATTACGAACTCGTCTGCAGACATACTGTTTTCCGGCTCATCGTTTACGGTGCTGAACCCGTCGAAGCCATCGCAAGATGTTTCAAAAATTTCTCGATTAATTCGTCAAAACGCTCAGGCTGATCAAGGAAGACGGCGTGCGCGGCGTCCTCGATCTTTTCGAACTGTGCACGCGGAATCTGGCTCGCCTCCGCTTGCTGGCGAGCCAGTTCGTCCGATTTCGCAGAGGCAATGATTAGAGTTGGACAATCAATCTTCTTCAACGCCGCCGTGCGGTTCACTCCGAATAGATCCGCAACCAGCATTCCGATTCCGATGCCGGGTGGCGTTTTCATGCCGGTAGCAACGAGTCGATCGATCGCGCCCTCGGGCTGCGGCTTGCTGATAATGGCGTCCATCATTCCGTGAAGGTATTCGGACTGGCGGCCTTGATAGAAGGAGAACATTTTGAATTGCGCGGCCGTTTGTTCGGGCCGCGCGACGATCCCATCGGCGCCATCTGAAACCGCCGCATCCACCAGGACCAGACCAGCAAGATCATGCGTGCCATAACGTTCGATGTAGGCCGCCAGATCCTGTACTCCCTGAGACCACCCGACCAGCATCGGACGCCGTGCGTTCAGGCGTTCGAGCAGATTGTGCAAATCCTGTGCGCGCACCTCCGGCGTGTTGCCGCTCGTTGTTATCGTCGATTGACCCTGTGAGCGTGGATCGAAAGCGATCACGCGGTAATTTAGAGCAAACCGATCGATCTGTTGTCGCCAAATATCGGCGGCCGTGCTCCAGCCGGGAACAAGGACCAAAGTCGAGCCCTCTCGGCCGGCTTCGATCACGCGTAGCGATACACCTTCGCCGACATCGACCTTTCGCTCGCGTAACTCGGAGGCGCACCCTGTGTGAACGGCGATGGCATGTGCGGTAATCCCTGCGATCAGCAGGACAATAGGTCGAGGAAATTTGACCGCCATGGTTGCGCCGCATGCAAGTCGCAGGCAACGCGAACGCGGCCCTTTGCCGTGCTGCGATTGCACAAGGGATAATCGGCTCATCCGCCCACGATCGCCTCCGCCTCAATTTCCACCAGCATCTTGGGATCAATCAGCGCCCGCACCTCGACCATGGTTGCCGCTGGCCGGATGGCGCCGAACACTTCGCCATGGGCGCGGCCTATGTGTTCCCAATCGCGCGAAATGTTCACCACATACATGCGCGTGCGCACCACATCCTCCATGCACCCGCCCGCCTTCCTGAGGGCGGATTCAATGTTGTGCAGCGTCTGCCGCGCCTGGGCGTATGCATCGCCCTCAATAATCTTGCCGTCTTCACCGGTCGCGGTGGTACCCGAAACATGCACCACATTGCCCATCCGCACCGCCCGCGAATACCCCACTAGGGGCTCCCACTTCGTGCCGCTGGAGATGTTTTTCCGCTCCATATTGCCTCCAGATGCAGGTTTCCGCTCATCAGGGCAAACTGATGAGCCAAAGGCAAGGCTGGTACCAGCTAGAAAGTCACGCCTTTTCATGGACCAACCGCGAAATTGAACGCCGCGTCGATATGCACGGCCGTAGTGTTGATAAACAAGATGCCATCATACTCAAAGGTCGTGAGCTGTTTCATCCTCGGAAAGGCGAGTGGTAGCTCAGTGCACGCTAGGCACACCGCCGGCTGATCTGCGAATTGGTTCTCGTCGAGCGAGAGTCTTGCTACGGTTGCGAGCCGCTGGTCTGCGCTTTCTGATTTGCCAAGCTGCAGATCCGTGATTAACTCCGCCGTCATCGCTCTGAGGAATTTGTCGAGCGGGCCGGACGCTTCAATTCCATACTTGGCAAATGTTTCTCGAAATTTTGGCGACCTCATCGTTAAAGCAGTACCCAAAAGAAGGACTTGTTGGGCTCCGATCCGCGCGCTTTCCCTCGCCATCTCATCTAGAATGCTGATGACGGGGATTCGAATGCTCCGCACGATGGCTTCGAAGCGGTGATGAGGTGTATTGCTCGCCATCAGCGCGAAGTCGGCTCCATTCGTTTCCAGGCGCTTGAGAGCGCGCCGGTGATAGTCGTCAAATTGTGACCAGGACTGTTCATCATCATCAGAGCCGAGGTAAGAAATGGCCTTCCAAATCCAAAGACTCGATGCTGATCTCAGGCATCGTGGGTACGTCGTGTGGATTCCTGGCAAGATGGAACTCTTCACTTCGGCGGCAGAGCCCGGAGTAGTACTCTGTCGTGGATTGCCATCCGACGCCGCCGACAATGCCTATCTTTTTCATCCCGCCGATCGCGCTACCGCATCCTTAAACGTGCTGAAAAACAACTCGCGGTCCGGGCGGACAAGAGCGACCGACCAGCCTGCGCTGATGCC
>WNGQ01000373.1_pt1 | contig 53545 bp, 53 predicted proteins | sample 5407661 | NCBI WGS metagenome assembly WNGQ01 (sample SAMN13153382, study PRJNA577476) | soil metagenome | isolation source: 60 cm soil or saprolite under Garry oak tree replicate 2 | place: USA:California | collected 2016-06-15 | reverse complement strand
CTTTGGAATACAATCCAGAAAATGGAGAAAGTCTCACGCCGAATCCTCTTTGAAAGCCGGCCTCACACTGGCCGACGCAAACGCTTGAGCAACAAAGTTTTAGGGCTTATCTAAGCGCCATTCTGGTTTGACCCCTTTTCCGGCGGCGGCGGCGCGGCTGGGGCCATCGTAAAGAGTTAACTGAGACGAAGTCATAACTCCTTCTGGGCGTGGGAGATAGCAAATTTCTCACTGTGAGAAATTTGGATTGCGGCTTACTGTCCTTTTCCTGGCTTTCATGCTCGGTTGAACGCCTCCGCCCGGTGAGGGCCGCGGATTTATCCGGTGGAGACCGGGCTGATTACGTTGCCCCGGCATTGGGCGACCGGGCTTGGCCACAGATCCGATCCGCGACGGCGATCGCCTCTCGTTCCATGGGCGCGGAAAGGTAGCCGATGACCAGACACTCATACAAATAACATTCCAGGAAGGGGCAGAGGCCGCCCAGGCGTTCGTATTGCGCCGTGTGGGCGAATTCGTGAACGAGCAACCGTCGCTGGCCCCAATAGTCCGCACGGATGAATATGCCGTAGCGAAGCGCCAGGCCGGCGGTCTGGGGCGTGATGAGCTTGATGCCCTCGGCGGCCGCCTGCAAAATCGGGTGGGCGGGGAGCGGCATTTGTTTGACGGCCAAGAGCCGAATCCGATCGGGATGGGCGACGCAGGCAAGCTCGGCATCAAGCATTTGAGCAGCGGTGAGAGGAGTGCCGTTTTCGAGGATGAATTGCTCCTGCTCCGCGGCCCAGGCGCAGGCCAAAGGGAGGTAACGCCGGAATTGTTCGGGCGTTACGTCGGCGTATCTGCGTTCGTCCGTTTTAATCATGCATTTGGCTCATCGCCCGACCAATCCTGGTCAATCGCATCGTCGGATCCTGCTGCCGAGGCTGACCTGCGCGCGCTCGAATAGTTCCAGTCATAATTTTGCAACCTTTCGCCCTGGCTGCCCAGTGGGTGATGACCCCAATTGCGCTGGGGTAAACACCTACCTCAAGCGAACCACGGAATCCGGGGTTGGGGAAGATGGGCCGGCCTCGCCGATCCTCAGAAACTCAGAAATCGGATCGGACGAACTTTCGGAGCGCGTCCTCGTCGCCCGGACCGGCCAGCACGTAGGTTTTGCCAGCGGCGGTCCAGCTCGCGGTCATGAGCCTGGCGACCTTGAAGAACTGCGGCTGGGCGCCGGTGGGAGCGCCAGATAAGTCCGCGCGATTTATGATGAACAGGTAAAGATCGTTCTTGCCGCCCAAGTCAAAGCAGACCAGGGAAACGTTCCGGTTGTGCCAGCGGATGATCGCGCAGCCATCGCCTGGCAATCGTTCGATCGCCTTGGTGAGAACAAAGTCAGCGTGACCGTCGTGCCGGGCCAGGAATTGGCGGATTTGGGCAAGGTCATTGGTCACCAGGTTCATGGTGTAATTGCGCATCGCGGTGCGGACCATTCGGCTGCGGTAAGTCGCAAACTGGTCCTGGTGGCGCGGGGCCAGCCAGAAGGCCGCCAGCCCCAGCAACAACATGACGGCCGCCGCCGCCGCAAGCACAATGGGCCGTTGCCACCAGATGATGTTTGCAGGGTGTTCCGCGAAAATTCGTTCCTTCAAACCGGCGGGCGCCTCGATCTGCCTAAGCCCGCTGCGGATGGCCTGGTAGAGGGCATTGCGCTGTTCCAGCCAGCTCGCCAGTCGAGGGTCGCGCCGGGACAATTCCAGGGCCTTGAGCGTCTCCCGATCGGCCGGTTCGCCGATCCCGGGGCGGTAGAGGGCCAAAACGTCTTGGGCCTCCTCGTTATTCATGCGGTTGATGGCCCTTGGCCGCCCAGGTGTAAAACGTCTGCGGCGTCAGGTCCGAGGCGTCCGCTTCCTTCCAATTCAAGCTGTACGCGAACTGATAGAGGGGCTGGTAGCACCGGGTTACCAGTGCCTCGAAGTCCGAGTCAGATGACATAGTTGCGTCACATGGGTTAGAAGCCCCAAAGCGCGGAATGTTCCCGACGGGATTGAAAAAGACGCAGGGAGGAGAAGCGTGGTGTCTCCGAATTAGCCTTATTTCAGCCGTCTCTTGCGGGACTTGGTCCCCATGGCGTCCGTGAATTTTTGAGACGCCGCGCTAGCCGTATTTGCCAAGGATGAGTGTGATTTTTTTGATTAGGGGCCGCCGCGGCGCGGGGAGTCCCAAGTAGCCTTTGACACGGTGCAGGAATGAGCGTAGTGGTGAGATTGTACAATTCGGATATGGTGACGCAAATCATCACGGGGCAATTGCTATGACAACGTCCACCCTCACTGGCTGCTCGAGTGCGTCACTGGGAGGCGGGCGCAGGGCGGCGTTCACGCTGGTTGAGCTGCTGATCGTCATCGGCATCCTCGCGATCCTGGCGGCGATTCTGCTCCCCGTCCTGGCGCGAGCCAAGTCCGCGGCCCAAGCCACGCTGTGCACCAACAACACCAAACAACTGACCCTCGCCTGGCTCATCTACGCGGGCGACCACGAGGACCGGGTGCCGTACAATTTGGGTGGCAATGCGCTCCGCAAAACCGTGGCGCCAAAGGACCCATTGAACTGGGTCAACGGCATCATGAGTTGGGGGCCGGACCCGGACAACACCAACACCACGCTGATCACGCAAGCCAGCCTGGGACCGTATTGCGACTCGCTGGCGCGGATTTATAAATGCCCGGCGGACCGCGTCCTTAGTGACGTTCAAAAACAGCTCGGCTGGACCGCGCGCACGCGAAGCTGCTCGATGAACGCGATGGTTGGCGACGCCGGGTGGCTCTCGGAGGGTGGGGTCAACAAGAACAATCCCGAATACCGGCAGTTTTTTCTCTTGAGCGAGATTCCCGCGCCGGCGGACATCTTCGTCTTCCTTGACGAACATCCTGACAGCATTAACGACGGGTACTTCCTGAATCAACCGGATGATCTGGAGTGGGTGGACCTGCCCGGCTCATCGCACAATGGCGCGGGCACGGTTTCCTTTGCCGATGGGCACACCGAGCTTCACCGCTGGCTCGAACCCACAACCCGGCTGCCTGTCGAGCCGGAAACCGCCCCCCTGCCCTTCGACGTTCCCGCCAATCAACGCGCTGATTTCGACTGGCTCGCGCAACGGACCAGCGTCGAGCAATAGCGCACAACGTTCGTCGCGCACAATCCGACCGAGCGAACGCCCTCAAGGAAGTCCGGGGCTGCCCTGGGCGTGGTTCACCACATCGCCCGGCAACCACTATCACCCCACTGCTGCGAACCTCGGTAGATCTGCATCCTGATGACGTTCTTCCAGGCGACCGAGCCGTCGAGCAGGCCAACATTGCCGCCCGCCCCGCCAATGTCAGCCGAAGACGCGCCGCTGGCGTCCGCGTTGGAGTAATCGCCACCGGTGAGGATTGTGCCATTCTTTCCATGCGGCGCGAAGGTTTCGCCGTAGCCCGGGGACCAGTCGTTCATATCCGAAACCAGGACCAAGCTCTGATCGTCGCTCAAGCGCTGGGGCGAAATCCAGGTAGCGGCGCTGCCGGTCACGGCTGGCCAAGGGGTGTTGGCATGGCCGCCGTGGTAGTTGTAGCCGATCACATAGCCGTACTCCCGCTCTTGGAATGGCCGCACCGTTTTCTGCGCGATAAAGTAATCGGCGAAGCTTGGACAATGCACCATTCGCTCGCTGCTGGTGTAACGGACAATGGCGTTGCTGGCGGCGGTGCTCAGCACGGGCAGGTGATCATCGTCGGCTCCCTTGTTTGACGCGCCCGTGGGCACCAACTGTTCATTTTCGTCTCCATAAAGATGGACTGCGAGAAGGAACTGGCGCATGCTGCTCTGGCAGCTCGCGCGCCGGGCGCGCTCCTTGGCGCCGACCAGGGCGGACAGCAGCAGCGCCGCCAGCACGGCGATGATCGCGATGACGACCAGCAGTTCGATCAGTGTGAAGGCCTGCCGCCCCGGCTGATAATAGCTCGCCCTGAACGATTCTGCTCTCATATTCACCTCTTACTTTGGCTCGCTCACGATGAAGAACTTTCGTGGTTGGGTTCCGGAATTCACGCTGTCGATCCGCACAACGCCGCCGGTCAGCACGAGCCGATTGGTCAACTGGGTCCACTGGGTCAAGGCCTGCACGATATCGGTGGTGGCTCGAACTTCCATGCCGGCCAGCCGGTTGGAGTCCACCGGCGCGCCGTTGGCCGTGCGGACAGTAAGGCGAAGCTCGCCTGCCGCGAGCGGCTGCGGCGGGTCCAGCTTCAAATCCGGCACCGAGAAGTCGAAACAGGCCCCGCAGGCCGTGCTGCGAACATAGACCCGGCCATCGCAAACCGCCGGAGTGTTCCAACATTTGTTGGTAAAGTCGTCGTAGTTGGGAATGGCCAGGAAGCGTGCCACCTCGGTGTAGGCGTTAGTGTTCGGCTGGATCAGCACGAGTTGGCCGTTCTCGGTGATCGTCAGCAAGTGCTCGTCCACCAGGATCGTGGCGCCCCGGCCGAAGCCATTAGTGGACCACTTTTCCGCGCCGCTCTGCATGTCGATGCACTTGAGTTGCGCCCGCACACTGTCATAGGTCTGAATCCCGAACTGCCCATATAGGAAACCCTGGTGGCAGACTGGCGTCATCCAGTGGCTCGCGGGGTTATTGGTCCACCAGAGCTGCTTCGTCGTCCACGTGCCGTTTGTGAGGCTCGCGCGCATCACCACCGATCCCATGTTGTACACGTGAGCGCCGCACACAAACACCATGTCCTGGTACACGACCGGCGAGACCCCGAGCGTCGTGTTGTAAAAGAACGGGTAATGGAAACGCCAGAGCAAGTTCCCCGACAACGGATCCAAAGACACCAGCCCGCTCTGCGTGGCGAAGATCACCTGACGCACCCCCTGAATGGTCGCCACCACGGGGGTCGAATGCGTCATCGCCTCGTTCTGCGACCGCCAGACCAAACTGCCATCGACGGTCCGCAACGCCATCAGCGTCGAAGTCCCGCAGTTGGCGTTGACGAAGATCAGATCATTGTCCAGCAAGGGCGACGCAGCGTTCTGCCAGGCGATGACGGTGCCGCCGAAGAGATTCGTCAAGTCCTTCTGCCAGATGACGGCGCCGTTCGTCGCGTTAAGCCGATAGAGCTTGAGGTAGGAGGACAAGACGAATACCGAGCCGCCCTCCACCGAAGGGGTCGTGCGCGGTCCATCGTCAGTCCCGACGCCGCCGTTGGGATAATAGGCCTCGTCCACGTCGGTCGCCCAGAGTTCCGCGCCGTTGATCACACTCAGCGCCAGGCAGACCTCTCTGGCCGCGCCATCGATGGTTCGCCCGACCTGTGTGAATGCACGGCCCCCGCTGACCGTAAAGCTGCTCAAACCATTGGTGAAGGTCACCATCCACACCGGGTTGGTCACGGACCCGCTCCACTGCTGGTTGATGCGGTCCGCCGAGATTCCGTCGTGGTTCGCGCCCCGATACTGCGGCCAATCCGCTCCGGCGCGGCAGAAAACCATGCACAAGCCGAGAGACAGACGCATGCCACATCGCGGCCACAAGCCACCCAATTGCGCTCCCGCGTTCATTGGAACGATGCAGTTTATCCAGATCGGCCGCCGAGTGCAAGCCAAAACTGAGCAATCGTGCGGCGCCGATCTCGGTGCTCCAAATCCAGCCTTTCCAAAACCCAGTCGCGGAGGATTTACTGGTGCCATGATGTTCAAAGAATTTCTGAATGCAACCGGCGCTTACTTCGGGGCCTTGGTCCTCGTCGTGCTGGTTTTCTCCCTCCTCCTCTTCCTGGTCTGCGGATACGAGAAACACGGAGGCGTTCTGCGAAACTTCAGGTCGTTCGCCCTGTATTTAGGGCTGGTGGCGATCGGCACCCTGTTTCTGGTTCTTTTCGGGGGATGGATGGCCGGCCTTGGACTGAGCATGGCTTTCGGTTCGTTTATCGTCGGGTTCGTCGCCGGGCGAAAAGAAGGCGTGGATCAAGGAATGCGCGAAGGATTGGGCGCGATGCACGACGAAGCGATTGAACGGGGATTCGCCTTCCTCGACTCTTGCCATCGCTTCGTGTGGAAGGAAAAAAGCCAGATCAAGCGAGAACCCTGAAATTCCCGGCGACCACCAGTTAAGAAATGACACCAGCGAGGGCCGACATCCTTCGCGTTTACTTTTCAACGTTGTTTCCCCCGCCTCGCGGCCTGAAACCGCCTCGGCGCAACGGCTTGCGAAAATTGCATTTTTAGCTTCCACCGGCGGGAATTTTATCGTTTAATGGGAATGGCTCGTTTTCAGCAATGCGTCGCGATACGGAGAATTGTCCATCGTGCTCGTTGGAGCAGTGCAATTTTGAGACCCAACTTTTGGGAACGTTCAAGTTCAGCAGACGGAAACGGCAGAAAAGAAAGATATGGGCACAAAATTGTTCGTTGGGAATCTCTCCTTCGAGGTGAGCGAGAACGACTTGCAGGATTTGTTCGCGCAGGCCGGCTCGGTGAGTTCAGTGAACTTGATGCAGGATCGGGGCACCGGCCGCTCCCGTGGCTTTGGATTTGTCGAAATGGCAACCGAGGCTGACACCGCCAAGGCCATTTCGATGTTCAGCGGCAAAGAATTTAAGGGACGCGCCCTGACCGTCAACGAAGCGCGCCCGCGCGAAGAACGTCCCAGTGGGGGCGGCGGCTATCGCGGTGGCGGTGGTGGCGGTGGTGGCGGCCGAGGTTATGGCGGCCGGCGCTGACAGCCGCGCGTTCCGACACCCAATCCGCTGGGCGGGCAGATGGCTCGATCCGAACAGCAGGGCGGGCGTGTGCCGTCATGCGGAAAGAGCCGGTATTGCCGGCAGAGCGCTAAGCCGCCAGGCAAGCCGTCCGCTTGGCGTTCTTGAGAACGGGCGGCGTTGAGGTTTGGTGGGTGAACCCAGGTTTATCTTTGGTTGAGATCGAGACTGAAATAGAATAGTATTGAATGCAGCAATGAAACACCGTTCAAGCAACCCTAAACGCCCATCGAGTCCGAGCCGCAAAGCCGCCAAAAAGAAAAGCCCCGCCGCCGAATTGAAGCAAGGCCAGCAGTGGAAGATGGAAGGCCGCCGAATGGAAATAATGCTGGTGGGCAAACACCTGGCGCATTACCGGCTATACCAGCAGCACAAACGGGTTCCAACCAGTTTAGCCGCCATCAGCAAGATTCAGAGTTATCTGAAAGCCAACGGCGCCAGGTTAGTCAGAAGCGATCGTTTGGCAAAGGAGTGCCGCGTTGTGGGGCGCGACATTCATTTCGCCAAGTCGTAGCCAGGATGATATTTGCCCGGCCAATGGTCGTGGGCTATTAAAAAGGCCAGCACGAAGCGGCGTCCAGGACGGCTTGGGAAGCTTCCCAGGCGAAAACCGGATTAGAGTTAGGCGCGGTGAAAGTGCCAAGAGGCAAACATGTTTCAATGGCTCAGAGCACTGTTTAAGGCCCCAGAACCCGCGGGACCACCCCAGACCATAAAGCTGTTTCGAGCCTCTGACCCCACCATCACCCAAGGCCCGATTTCCGTTGAACAAGACGGTTGGTTCATTGATTCGCGAGAAAAGCAAACCATCCGTCTGTTCGAGGTCCAAAACGCGGGCGTCCAACAGTGCCTGCTCACCTACCGGGCCAAGATGAAGACGGACGGATTACAGGGACGGGCATTCCTGGAAATGTGGTGCGGTGTTTCCGGGCGGGGGGAGTTCTTTTCCAAAGGCCTGAATCAGCCCGCAAACGGCACCACCGACTGGGCCGGATATGAAGTCCCGTTTTACTTACGGAGCGGGCAGACCGCCGACCGCATCAAGCTGAACCTGGTGGTCGAAGGGGCTGGCAAAATCTGGATCAAAGACGTTGAGTTGCTCCAAACGCCGCTCAAATCGTAATCATTGAAACGGAGGGAACTGGATCAATTCAAACAGCAATTGGAGGGCGGCAAGACGCCGTTGCAGGACGAACAGGTGAAGTCCTTGCTGCAGGTGATGAGGGAGGAAAAGGAAAAGGTGCCCCAATCTTCCCGCAGAATGCCGCCGAGATGTTGCCGGACCTCGGCAAGCTGCTCACGGACGAGACAATGGACCGACATTTCGAATGGCAAGCGGATTTGAATCGGCGCGTGCTGGAGCGAGCGGGGCCGATTCTTGCCCCGGAACAGTTGAAGGAGTTGGCTGATTTGCAGGCCCAGCAGCTCAAGATGCAAAAAGTGGGTTTTAAGATGGCCAGAGAGATGTTCGGCAACGGCCAGGCGCCGGCAAACGTGAACGTGCTGGTAGCCCCGGTCAAATAGGGTTGACCGGGACCACGGAGCCGGCAGCCGCCGCGCCGCCTTTCTCCGCTTAAGAAGGGAATCGCGCCTGCCGATATTTACGATGTGGGTGTCTGTCACCGGCCCGGTTGCCTCCTGTTCCTCACCGGGCCTTTTTGTTGGTCTTGTTTCTCTGTCCCGTGTCCAGTGGTGTTCACGCGCAGGCAATGGCGCCTCTCATTGTCCCCACGAACAAACCACCGGCGCGCTCCAGGCGTTGGTGGCGCGCGCGCGCGCGAAGACCTTCGTCGTCTCGCCAATGGCGATCGCAGCACGATAGGATTGGGCTTTGGGGGAGACTTCTCCACCCGATGAACGTGGATCGCTCCCATCCAAGGTGTAACAAATCTCTCCCGTGGCGGCCTGGAGGCGGACGAGGCGCTCCGACGCTTTTGCGCCGGGCTGGATGGAAACGGCAGGCGGCGGCAGGAATTGGGTGTCGATCCAGGCCAGTCGTTGCTCGATCCATCGTTTCATCCAGTTGACCTCTTCGGCGTACGTGCTGCCCACATACCAATTGGGCCAAACCCACTGGCCAAGAACCCGCCAGCGTTTGAAGTTTCTCGCCTGGGCCTCCTGCAACTGCCCGCTATAGGCGTCCACTTTCGCCAGCAGGTTCGACCGCGCAAACTGGTTGGTCCGCAACTGGGACCAGCGGTCGATGTACTTTTGTTTGAAGTCCGCATCCTGAAACAGGCGGCCAAACCACGGATAGTCCCGGCCGCCCACCAGGGGCCAGTACCAGCCTTCGGGCATCCAGCCGTCCAGGTAATTGGCGTTGCCGAACGAAAGATTCCAATCCCAAATCGGCTCCATCTTGAGTTTTCCCTGGCGGTCCTTGTGCAGGTAATTGCTCAGGCGGTAGCCGTCGATGTTCTTGGAGAATTCCACGATCCAGTGCAGGTCGATAAACGAGTCAGCGTCGATGAAGCCCGCGTAGCCATCGGTGCGATCCTTGAAGCCCGGACCGTACAAGACCTTTTCAAAGCGATTCAAATAATCGGGCAGCCAGGATTTTTGTTGCGAGGTCAAATCCGTTTCCTTGGGGTCCACGTAAAAGAAATGAATCCCCCGGCTGGTCGTAAATCCTTCGCCCGGTCCCTTCTCCTCGTGGTCTTTTTTGAAAATGTAGCCGCCCGTAATTGCCGGCTCCTGGTTGTCCTCGGGATTAAGCTTCTCAATGTTCACCCGCTCGTTGCCGCGCTTGATTTTTTCTTCAAACACGTAAAGCCCGGCGTAGTGGCGCGGACCCAGCTTATGGCCCGAGCGGCTGATGAACAGTTCCACAAACCGGGTGCGCGCCGCGTAGTGGCCCATTTGCCGGCTCAGATCATACGCCAGCACATCGCGCATCAAGGTCTTGTCCGGATAAGGAGCGTAGAGAATCCAATCCGAATCGGCCGGAAATCCCAGGATGGAGGCCCGCAAACTGTTCCCCGCCTCGTCTCTGGTCCTGAAGGTGAAGGAGTGTTTTGGGAACTGCAATGAACTGGTCCCGCGAATGTTGATCATTGCGCGGCCATCGAAATCAGCGCTCCCGGTCAACTTACTGCGCCTGGCTTCGCTGCCGTCGATGAACCGCACCGAGACGGGGATTCTGGTTTCATGGGAGAGGCCTTCGCCAAAAGTGTTTATGATGACCAGCGGCAAATCGGAACTGAAATCCAGCAACTCCGGACTCAGCAGAACGTACGTTTCGGAAACCGGCGGACCGGCGGGCGCGCCGGCCTCAAACACTCTGGCCCGAACTAGCGTGGAATTGGTGATATTCAACCCGGCGGAATAGACCGTGGAAGTCGCGGTCGGCTCCGAGCCATCCAAAGTGAAATAAATCGCCGTCGCAGGACTCGCGCTCAATTGCAGCGACAAGTCATTCGTATAAACCCCGCCTGGAATCGAAAATCGAAGCTGTGCGGCCGAAACCGCTGGCTGCGCAACCGCCAGGGCGAGGAGAGCCACGCTCAAACCGCTGATGGATCGCCAGCGGGTCATGATTGGGGAGAACTTCACGTTGTCCGGCCGGCGCGGCCGCGGGGCTTCAATGGCTCCGCAGCAGTTTCAGCATCTCCCGGTCGAGCTTCCTTCCGCGAAACTCTTCATACTGCACGTCGGCGCGGCCGCTGTCGAGCGGACCGAAGGCGCCGCGGAAATTCCACATCGCCCAGCCCCAGCCGGCCTCTTTCCAAAGCTCGAGCTGGTCGCGCATCCACGCCAGCACGACCGGGTGCGGTGTCCGGTTGAACGCTCCCCACTCGCCGACGTGCACTCCGACGCCTTTGGATTCAAGCTCCTTCCACGGTTGGATACGCTCGTGGCGGAGGCGCTCCTTGTCCCACGCGCTCTTATCATTTTCCTTGAGCGGCCAGGCCGGCACGGGCCACTGGTCCGAACCTTTGACCCAATTCGCCTTGTAATGGGTGATGCGCATCGGGTCGTAGCCGCGCGTGCTCTGGGCAATTTTCAAATCGACCAGCCCATGCACCGGCTCGCGGCCCCATTTGCGGCCATCCGCGATGATCAGCCGCCGCGGGTCCTCGGCGCGTATGGCTTGGACAAGACGCGTCACGACCCGCACGTAAGCCGCCTCGGGAATGTCCGGCGGTTCGTTGAGCAAATCGAAACTGAGCCGGTCGTTGGGGACGCCTTTAAAGCGTTTAGCGAAGGCCGCCCAGTGGTGGGCGCAGGCATCGAGGGCTTGAGCGTCCTGCCATAAATCGAGCGGCTCTTTCGGCGGGTTGACGCAGTAACCCGGCGCGCGATGAAAGTTGAGGTTGATGTGCACGCCGTGTTTGCGGCCAAGCTCGACGGCGTCATCGATGTGCTTCAACTCCTCCTCGCGGAGTTTCAACCAGTTCGACGGCTCGCCGTCCGCCCAGCAGAGATACGACAAGGGCAGACGCGCGAAATCAAAGCCCCACTCGGCCATCAATTCGAAACCACTCTCCTCGAACGGCGGGTTGCCTTCCTTTCGCTTGATGAATTTTTCCAGCAGGTTGAACCCGCGCCAGCGGGGGAGTTTGGCCGCGGAGGCGGCTTTGAGTTCGGCGGCGAAGAGCGGGTGCGTCGGCGCCGCGGCCGCCAGAGTAAGCGCGCCCGCGGCAGTTTTGAGGAAGTCGCGTCGTTTCATGAATGCAGAACAATATCGAAGCCACGCGCGGGCGCATTGTCAAAATCATCAATCGTGGCGATGTTCAAGCGGACTGATTGAAAAGGCTGCCGTCTGCCGCCGATCCTGGTAGGAACGGCACCCCGCGCCGTCCGCAGCGCGTTCAGCGGCGCAACCCCGACGTTCCGCCTACCGCAATTAACGCAGCCTGATTCGCGCCCGGCCTACGGAACAATCGTCGGCGTGAGGAAGATCACGAGTTCCTTTTTCTGCTTGGCGTCGAACTTTCCCTGGAAGAGCTTGCCCAACAACGGAATGTCGCCCAGCAACGGAATCTTGCGGGTCGTCTTGGCGCTGCTGGTCTGGATCAGGCCGCCGATGACGATGGTGTCGCCATTGTTCACCCGCACCAATGTCGAGGCCTGCTTGATGTCCAGCACCGGTGCGGTCGTGCTGCCGTCGGCGGACGATTTGGTATCCAACAGGCTGGTAATAACCGGCGAGATGTCGAGGGTGACGTAGCCATTGGTCGAAATCTGCGGCGTGATCGAGAGGATGGTGCCGACAGTGATGGTCAGGTAGCCGGCTTGCTGGAGGGTGGTCGTGGTCGAGAGGGCGGTGGGCACCAGGGTGGTAGTTTGGAAGAAGAATGGGGTGTCCGTGCCGACCTTGATCAGGGCGGTCTGGTTGTTGAGCGTGCGCAGGCGCGGCTGGGAAATAACGCTGACCTTGCCCTGCTCTTGCAGCGCGGTGAGCATGGCCTTGGTGTTTTGATTGCTGAAGATCATGGTGAAGGCCGCCTGCTTCAACGCAAAGCCGCCCACCGGCGACACAATCGTGGGGGCGCCGGCGACCGCGAACTGCCCGCCGTAAGATTCGGCCACGTGCTGCCAGTCGATGCCGAACTGAAATTGGTCGCTGAGCGTCACGTCATAGAGCTTGGCTTCGATGTCCACCTGGCGTTGCACGGTGCTGCCGAGGTTCTCCAGATAGCGCGCGACTTTCTTCAACGCACTGGGACGGTCGGTGATTTGGATCAGGCCGGCGGTCAAGTTGACTGCCAGGCTCTCCTTTCCCTTCGCGGTGAGCAGCATTTGCAATTCCTCCTTCAGTTCCTTCCAGAAGTTGATCGGATTCTCCTGCACGAGGTTGATGGAAGAGCCGCCCACGCCTCCGGAGCCGGAAACCCCCGATCCTCCCCCCACCGCGCCGCCGCCCGTTCCACCGCCGGCTCCGCCGCCCAAGCCGCCGCCGCCTGCTCCGCCGCCGACTCCGCCTGCGCCACCACTGGCGCCACCCGCGCCTGAGCTAGAGGAGAGCGTCGCCGAGCTGTTCCCAGTACCCCGGCGGGTGAGCCGCAAATAATCGATCGAGAACATGCGTGTCTCCGTGGAGCGAACGCGGATCAATCCATCCTCCTCCGTCCAGGTGACGTCGTGGGCCTCCAACAGGGCCTGCATCAACCGCCCCAACGGGAGGTTTCGCACGTCGAGGGTGACCTGGCCGGTGACATCATCGTCCGGGACGATGTTCAGGTCGTTGCCGCGGGCGAAGAGGGCCAGCGCGGCCTTAAGTTCGAGGTTCTCCGCGTGGAATTCAAAGAGCCGTTTGTCGCCGGCGGCCTTGGCCAGCGCGGCCTTTTCCGCGGCGCTGGCGTCGGGCGCGGTGGGGGCGGCCAGCGCGGTCGCCGCGCGCGGGGGAGGCGCGGGCCAGCTCTCGAACTTGAGCGTCGGCGCCTGGGGCGGCGCATTGCTTTTCGCGCCGTTGCTCGGCCGAGCCGGCGCGGCGTCGCCGCAGAATGCGGCCGGTGTCGCGAGCAAGAGCAAGCTCAGGGCAAGCAGGGTGCGGCCTTTAGAAGGGATGATTGGTTTCATGGGTTTTTTGCGAAAGAAATCCTGCGTGCTCGTGACGCGGCGCAGGTCAGGGGTGGGGCTTCGGCTCATTAGCCCCTCGGTTGTCCGGTTGGACGGCGACCGGACTCGCTAACGCGGGCGAACCGAATTTGAAGGCGACTTGTTCGCGGCCATTCGGTCCCTCGACCCAGACGCGGTCCGCTTCGATGGTTTGGATCCGGAACTGGAGGATGGCGTCGCCGATACTCACGACATGGTCGTTGATGACCGCCAGGGTGCTGCCGGTTTGCCGCCAAACCGCGCTGAGTTTGAGCAACTCCATTGCGGGCGGATCGATCTGAGTCGTAGAAGACAAGGCTGGCGAACGGCGAATTTGAAACGGGTCGTGACGAGGCGACTCGGCCCAGCGGCCCGAATTCGCTTGCAGCAACACCAAATCGACATCCGTCGTCCGCGCCGGCCTCGGCTGGGCGCGCGATTCGAGGAGCGGTTGCTCCTCCGGCGCCGCCTTGGACTGCGCGGAGGCGGGCGTCGTCGCGGCGCTCGGCTGCAGCGGTGACCGCGGCGCTCGGCCCATGAACGGCCACACGAAGTTTTTGAGCACCAGCGCCAAGGCGAGCACGGCCAGCAGCATCACCACCACCGGATGGCGGAGCAGCTTCATTTACGGCTTGCCCTCCTGCGACCAGAGTTGAAGCACCGCGCTGGCCTGGCGGACCGAGTTGGAGTTGCCCAAAACCGAAAGTTCGACCAAATCAACTCTTCGTTCGCCTTTCTCCAGAATTTCGGCGAAGCCCAACAGCCGCGCGTAGGGCGACTTGGCGGACCGCGCAGCCGGCGCGGCTTGAAGATCCAGAGTCGCTCGCAGTGTGGAGAGTTTGTGTTCCGTCGCCGCGTGCGGCCGCGCGGGACCTAATTGGACAGTTGTGGCGAAGGCTTGCAAGAGTCCCTCGCGCTGAATCTCCTTCTGCCAGCCGGCCCGTTCCTCCGGCCCGGCAAAGAGCAGCTCGCCAGCCTCCTTGAATCGCGCCTCCGCCCGTTCGGCGTCGCCCGCGTCCCACTTCAACTCCAGACGCTGGACCTCGTCCACTACACCCGCCCGCTCCGAATCTTTCTCGCGTTGCAGCCGCTGCATGACGAGGAACCGGTCCACGCTCCACCACGCCAGCCACACCGAACCGGCCAGGACCAGAAGCATCGCCAGCCGTACCAGCAGGGTCCGCACAACGGAAGCAGGAATCGCCGGCAAGGAGTCTTTCGGCGTGGGATTCATCGGATCACCCCCTCAAGGACGAAGGTGGGCCGGAGACTCGCGTCGGCGGGACCGATGGCCGCGCTCGCCGCTCCGTCGCCCAGCGCGCTCCGCGTGATCTTCAAATGGAACGGGCCGGTGGCGAGACTGTTGGTTAGCTCGGCGAACGCCTTTTGAAACCCGGCCGCCGGAAGCGCGTTGGCCGTCGGCTGGGCCGCGCCGGCGAGGCGGACCGACCAAAGATCATTGGTGCGCGTCACGCGCAGTTCAGTGAGCAGCAGGTTGTCCGGCGCGTCGCTCAAGTAGCCGAGCAACCATCCCGGCACCGGCGGCGGTTTTTCCTCGCTCACGATGCGGACCAGGTCTTTCTTCCGCATCAGTTCGGCGTGCCGATGCCGCCACTCGGTCCTGAGCTCGCATTGCCGCGCGATCTCCACGTTCAGCTTCTCGATGGTCTGCAGCCCGGTCCGGCGCAGCAATTCGGTGAAGCCAGCGGTGGCCAGCGAGGCCAGGAACAGGATGAGCAGGAGCGCCCCGGTGACCGTGAGCAACCGCCGGCGTTGCGGCGCTTCGCGGGCCTCAAGGCTGACGAGGTCCCCGTCCTGCTCGGCCGGCAATTTAGCCGCCTGCTCCGCCCAATAAAGCGGCGTCTGCTCGACCGGGCTGGGGCTGACCGGCAATTTGAGCCGCGACCGCATTTCCAGCAGACGCCCCTGCGCGCCGGCGCCGAAGAGCCACACGCTGGTCACCGTTACCCCGGCTTGCTGCTCGGCAAAACCAATCGTACGCGCCAGGTCCACCGCCAGACGGTCCGGCTCGGTGTTCCAACTGCTGCGCAACACGCGGTCCAGGCAAATCCGTCCGTCACGGCGGCCGATGACCACCGTCGTGGTCGAGCCGGTTTCGGCCGCCAGCATGGCCACCTCGTCCTTTTCCAGCGGCAGCTCCGTCAACTGACTGGCCAGCACGGCCGTCGCGGGCAGCAGGCGGACGAGTTGCAAATCGGCCTCCTCGCAGCCCACGGCCAATTGGTCCAGCAGCGGCTTGGGAAACAAGTGCAGAAGTAACGCGCCGGAGGCCTTGGTGGGCATGGCCGGCTGGTAACTCCAGACCGCCTCGTCCTCGAAAGTTTTCAGACGTTGCGCCCGCCGCTGCAGAAACCGGCGCAAGGTCCAGCCTTTCACCGGCGGCGCTTCCACGATCTGGTCGTTGAGCCGGGGATGCGCCAGGACAATACTGACTTGATGGCCGGCATAACTGGTCTTTTCAGCCGCCTCCTTCACCACCGCACCTACGCTGCCAAAATCATCGACCGAATCCGGCCGCTCCCAATTGCCCGCCGGCGAACCGCGGTCAAAGACCGCGGCCTTGAACTGGCCATTCAGGCAACTGAGGCAAAGGATGGTTCGGTCCATGGTGGTTATTCGGCCTTGGTTCGCTGGGTCGAAAGCAGACTACGCCAGAAGCAAGTTATTGCAACGCGCGCCAAGCGATCGGGGAAAGTACTATTCCTCCGGTCCGCGCTGTCGGCTAGTTGACACACAGGGTTAGACATTCACTGGCAAGGCACATTGGTGGGGTTGTTAGCATTAGCCTGGTACAGGCCCTGCACAGCCGCCATCATGGCCGTTTGCTTCTGGCTGGCCGTCGTTTTCGGAAGGCCAGTGGGGAAACCCGCGCCAGCCCAAGCTTGGTAGGCGTCCATGTAGTCCTGCATGGCCTGCACGATGAGCGCCTGCTGGTTGGCCCCGTTCGCGGCTCGCGGGTTTGCCGGCGCCGCTAAAAACTTATCGACGGTGGAAGCGACGTCCAGGCCGCCGAGGAAAAAGCCGCCGGCAATGCTGCCGCGCCACACGTTTTCGTTATAAACAAATGAGCTGTCGCGAATCAGGATTTGCTGGGAATCTATCGCCCCCTGGTATGTGTACAGAGTCAGGATCGAGTTTTGAATAAAATAGGCCTCGACGCCCAAGCCGTTGGTCGCGACGGTCAACGCCCCCGCCCAGTTGGTGGAGTCGATCGAATAGCGGGGCGAGCCACTGGAGCTGTAGGTGTTGAGCAGCAGATGAACAAAGAGCGGAGAAAAATTGAGACGCTGGACTTTGAGATCGTCGCTCGTGCCAGGCCAGCCGGACCACGTCGAGCTGGCGGGCAGCGCGCCGCCGGCATCGTTCCAGTTCCAGAGGGCGTTGAAGTCGTTTGACGAGGCGATGCCGCTGGCAAGGCCGGCCGGCAACGCGCCGGCGATGCTGGACAGGATGAGCACGCGCGGACTGACGGGCGCGCTGATCGCGCCGCCAGCGGTGACGACCGAGCCGGCGCTGTTCTGGGTGTAGGGCAAGCCGGCGCCGTTGGCGCCGACTTGCAATGCCGGATCAATGAGGAACAGGCGCGGCCACGCCCGCGCGTTCGTGGTGAGGTTAAAAACATTCACGCCAAGTTCGATGGCGGCGTTGGTGGCCCAATCACTGCCGCTCGGAATGTAGCGGTTGCGGAGAATGCTTTGCTGCAGCGCGTCACCGATCGACTTCAAGCTGGCTTTTTCCTGCTCGCCCGCCATTCGGTCCATCTGCCGGAGCAGCGCCGGCACGAGCACGGCCATCAGAATGGCGATCACTGCAAGCACACCGATCATTTCGATCAGGGTGAAAGCGCGGTGAGACGGGCTGGTTCGGAGATCGTTCATCCTCGGTGATCCAGGCTCATTTGAGCAGGCCGCCCGTGCCGCTGTATGTATCCAGGGCGCCATTGTTCTTGCCCAACGAGTTCAACAGGTCGTACTCCGGGAGCGACGACGGGCTGCCGGTGTTGCCATGCTGGTTGAAGTGGGGACACTCGTTCGCCCAAAGCGTGTAATCGTACATAAAAGAGTACATCGCCACGACGATGCTGAATTGGGAGGCGCCCTGCTGTGCGGCCGGGCTGGTAGGCTCATTGAAAAATCCAATGGTGTGACTGAGAAACCCAGTCGCGGTGGCGTCATTGAACGTCTGCCCTCCCTGGACGGCCCCGCGCCACGCGCCGGACTCGAAGATAAAGCTGATGCTCCGCTTGAGGAGGTAACGAGTCTGGACCACGCCGTTGGTGTCGTGCAAACCCAGAACGGTGCCATCGAGGTAGTAGGAGTTCCATCCCAGCCCGCCGGCCGGAACCAGCATCACCGTGCTGCCATCGACGGAGAACGTGCCGACGGTCGCGTCGTGGTTGATGAGGATAAGTTGGTAGAACAGCGGCCCAAGATTGAGCTTCTTGATGCGGAGGTCGTCGGCGCTTCCGGCCCAGGCGGTCCACGTCGCGCTCGCCGGTTTGGCACCCTCCGGCGCGTTCCAGATGGCGTTGAACTCGGTGCTGGACGGAATGCCGCTGGAGATCGGCAGCGAGCGAGCCAAGCATGAAACAAGCATCACTCGGGCGTTGGCCGGGGCGCCGACGCCATTGCCAGTGCCATTGGTGGTCTGCGTACAAGGCAAGCCGGCGCCGCCGATGTTCAGGTTCGGATCGATCAAATAGGCCCGGGCAAAACCGCGCGGTGTGTTGGTAATGGCGCTGACCGGCAGCGACATCTGGCCGGCGACCTGCGCCCCCCACGTCGTGTAATCGGGGACGGTCTTGTTGCGGAGAATGGATTGCGTGTACGAATCGGCGATGGCGCCAAGGTCAGCCGTCTCTTTGGTCCACGCCGCCTGGTCCACGCGCCGGACGATCTTGGGAACCAGGACCGCCGCTAAAAAGGCAATCACCGCCAGCACCCCGATGAGTTCGATCAGGGAAAAGCCTCCGCCCTGGCGCGCCATCGCATCTTGGCTTGCGGGTGAGGCTTTCCAGTTCATGGGTTCAAGGCGAGTGGCCGGTTCTTCGCTGGACTCATTTTATGTTGCCCATCAGCGCCAGGATCGGCAGGTAGATCGACAGGGCGACGGCGCCGACGACGAAAATCAACGCCAGCATCAGCGCCGGCTCCAGCACGGTGAAGATTTTTTTGATGCGTCGCGGGATGATCTCGTTGTAGTACTCGGACACGTTTTCGAGGGCCGCGTCCAGGTTGCCGGTCGTCTCGCCCATGACCACCATGCGCAGCAGCATGGGCGGAAAGATCGGTTGCCGGCGCAAAGCTTCGCTGATCGTGCTGCCCGTCTTGACGTCTTCGTGCACTCCGGCCACGGCGTCTTCCACCACCAGGCTGCCAACCAGGCCCTGGCAGAGGTTGAGCGATTGGAGGATCGGGATGCCCGCGCGGTAAAGGATGGCGAAGTTGTGAGTGAACCGTGAGAGGGCCAGCATCATGTTCAACGGACCGAAGATCGGAAGGTTCAGCTTGAGGCGGTCCAGCCAAAGGGCAAAGCGGCGCGAGAGCCGCCGGCCGAGCGGGACGCCGACCGTCGCGGCCAACAACCCCAGCAGCCAGAGCCACCAGGTGGCTTTGACGAAATCGCTCAGGGCAAAAATGATCTGCGTCAACAGCGGCAGCGGAATCTTCAGGCTGGTGAGCAGGGTGGCAAAGTGGGGGATGATGAAGGTGAACAGGAACAGCACGAACGCGAAAATCACCGCCGTGACAATCAACGGATAAAGGCTGGCCTGGCGCATCTCGGCGATCACCTGGTCCACCCACTCCAGGTATTCGCGCAAATCGTCAAAGGTCTCGGGCAATTTGCTGCTCATCTCGCCGGCCCGGATAACGCTGACAAAGTGGGGCGTGAACAGGCGGGGATACTTTTCGAGCGCCTCGTAAAAGAGCAGCCCCGATTCGATGTGGTGCTGCAAGCCGGCGAGGACCCGGCGAAACTGAACGTCCTCACAATCTTGACTGGCCACCTCCAGCGCCTGCACCAGTGGGATGCCGACTTTGCTCTGGAAGCTCATCAGCGTGCAGAAGTCAATCAGCGCGCGCCGCCGCCGCTTTCCCCACATCGCCCGCCAGCCGAGGTCCGACTTGGCCGGCTTGTCCGTGGCCGCGGGCGGCCGTTCCGTCGCCGCGTCGATGAGCCAGAACCCCGCGGACTTGAGCTTCAGTTCGAGGTTCGACTCGTCCAGCGCTGGCATCGTGCCCTTGGAGCCGCGGCCCCGGTTGTCGATGGCATAGTAGCGAAATACGGGCATGGCCGTGTCGTTGGTTCAATGCGGCGTGAGCCGCGTGACTCGCAACAGTTCCTCGATCGTCGTTGTTCCTTGCATCACCTTGAGCAGGCCGTCATCGAACATCGTTCGCATTCCATTTTCCCGCGCCAGTCGCAGGTATTCGGGCGCGCCGGCGCGCCGGATAATGGGATCGTGGAACCGCTCGTCCAGGAGCATCAACTCGAAGATGCCCTGGCGGCCGCGGTAGCCGCTGCCCTTGCACTGGGGACAACCCTTGCCGCGCCACAGCCGGACGGGAACGCCGGCCGGCGGCGCCGCCATCGAAGCCTCCAAGACCTTTTCGGGATGATCGATTTCCTCCTTGCACATCGGGCACAGGGTCCGCACCAGGCGCTGGGCCAAGACGCCAATCAGGCAGGCCGGCAGCAGATAAGGCTCGACGCCCATGTCGATCAAGCGCGGGATGGCGCCCGCGGCGTCGTTGGTGTGCAAGGTCGAAAACACCAGATGCCCGGTCAGCGCGGCGCGCACCATCAACTGTGCCGTTTCCGTGTCGCGCGTCTCACCGACGAGGATCACGTCCGGATCCTGCCGCAGCAAAGCGCGCAGCCCGGCGCTGAAGGTCAGGCCAATCTCTTCCTTGACTTGGGTTTGGCGCACCAGCGGCATGCGGTATTCGATTGGATCTTCGAGGGTGAATGTGCTGACTTCCATCGTCGCCACCTGCTGCAGCACCGTGTAGAGCGTCGTCGTCTTGCCGCTGCCGGTCGGGCCGGTTACCAGGATCACGCCATAAGGTTTCTCCACCGCCTGCCGGAAAGCCGCTTCCACGTCCGGCGCGAACCCCAAAGCGGACAGATTCGGGACCTGCGCGCTGGGATCGAGAATGCGGGCCACGACGTTCTCCCCGAAACTCGTCGGCAGGCTGGAGACGCGCAGGTTGACTTGGCGTCCGCCGACCGAGATGGTGGCCCGGCCGTCTTGCGGCACGCGCGTCTCGGCCAGATCCAGGTCGGCCAGGATCTTCATTCGCGTGGTGACGGCGGATTGCATCGCCTTGGGAATTAAAACATCCTGGCAGAGAATCCCGTCGATGCGCGCCCGGATGCGCATCAGTCGCTCCTCCGGCTCGAAATGCACGTCGCTGGCGCCTTGGTTGACCGCGCGGGTGATGATTTGGCTGACCAGGCGAATGACCGGGGCATCGTCATCGGTGTCGCCGAGCTGGGTGAGCACGTCTTCCAAAGGCAGGACCGCTTGCTGGGCCTTCTCCTCCAGAATTTTGTCGATCGACTCATCAATCGTGTCGCCGGTTCGATAGCAGCGGTCCAGGCAATCGAGGATGTCCCGCTCCGGCGCGGTGGCGGCCTCGATGTTCAGGCCGGTAACTTCATGGAGCGTATCGATGGCCACCACGTTGAACGGGTCGGCCAGCGCCACGGTTAGCGAATGGCCGTTGCGCGACACCGGCATGGCCCGGAAGCGCCGCGCCAGCTCGAGCGGAACCAGTTTGAGCACGCTCGGGTCAATGGCCAGGCGGTGCAATTGAACCGTCTCGGTTTCCGCCTCCTTGGCCAGGAACTCGGAGAGCAGTTCCGGGGTGACCAGGCCAAGCTGGACCAGGATCGGCCCCAGCAGGCCGCCCTTGCGCTTCTGCTCGCGCAGGGCCAGGTCCAACTGGGCTTGCGTGAGCGCGCCAGCGGCCATCAGCCGCCCGGCAAAACGGGTTCCGGGTATGGATGGAGTCACGTCAATTGGAGGACAAGGCCAGCCTCAACTCCGAGCAGCCGATCCTCGCCGCCAGGGCTGGCTGGACAAGAAAGCGGATGGCCCTGCGCCATCCGCTTTCCCAAGTTTGAAGTTTCGGGCGTACTTTTGGCCGGATGATCTCTGTCAGCGATGGGTGATGTAGATATTGACGTTCGTCCCGTCGTATCTCACACGCCCTTTTGTGTCCGGGTTGGCCCATAAGAACGCTCCGGTCGCGCCGTCCAGCCGGTCGTTGAGATCCTTGGCATCGCCGGCAGGAACGCCTTGAATGATCGCTTCAACCACATAGGTGCCGTTGGCCGTGTCCATGACGCCGTCGCCGTCCAGGTCGTAGGGACTGGTGTTGGCCGCGACTACTCGGATGAACGAATTGGTGCCGACTTTCACCAGGAATGGTTTGTCCAGGAAGCTTTCCGACAAGAGGAGATTGTCGTAGTTGTTGATGGGGACGGTCAATGTCGCTCCATTGGTCGTGCTGTTAATTCCGCCATATTTGGCGTAATGATCCATGCACGCGGTTTTGACGGTGTTATAGCTGACGAGCGCGTTGCTGATGCGGGCGTTGTTGATGGCTTCGAAGATCTTGGGGATTAGCAGTGCGGCCAGGATAGCGATCACGGCCAGCACGCCAATCATTTCGATCAAGGTGAACGCAACCGATCTGCGCGGTTGCTCGAATTTTGTTAGTCTCATATTATAGCTGTTAGTTATTTGGCTTGGTTGAGCCGGATGAGTCTTCTTAGCGATGAGTGATGTAAATATTGACGTTCGTCCCGTCGTATCTCACACGCCCAGTTGTGTCCGGATTTGCCCATAGGAACGCTCCGGTCGCGCCGTCCAGCCGGTCGTTGATGTCCTTGGCATCGCCGGCAGGAACACCTTGAATGATCGCTTCAACCACGTAGGTGCCGTTGGCCGTGTCCATGACGCCGTCGCCGTCCAGATCGTAGGGGCTGGTGTTGGCCGCGACCACTCGGATGAACGAATTGGTGCCGACTTTGACCAGGAATGGTTTGTCCAGGAAGCTTTCCGACAAGAGAAGGTTGTCGTAGTTGTTGATGGGAACAGTCAAAGTCGCTCCGTTGGTCGTGCTGTTAATCCCGCCGTATTTGGCGTAATGATCCATGCACGCGGTCTTGACGGTGTTATAGCTGACGAGCGCGTTGCTGATGCGGGCGTTGTTGATGGCTTCGAAGATCTTGGGGATTAGCAGCGCGGCCAGGATGGCGATCACGGCCAGCACGCCAATCATTTCGATCAAGGTGAATGCAACCGATTTGCGCGGTTGCCCGAACTTTCTTACTTTCATAATAGTGCGACTGTTTGAATGTTTGTTAATTGCTTTTTCTGCGCTCGGATATGCGGAGCCCCTTGCGATCTTTGCAGGTGTAACACTTGACCAGAAATATGCCGGTGTGTCAAATTCTAACTAGGCCTAAAGCATTAATGAAACTACGATTCGTGTGTTAGGTGAATCCCCTAGATGCTAGTTAATAGTCTGCCCGTAAAGCAGCAACCCCAGTTAGCAATGAGCTCATAAGTAGGCGAACAGTAAGCGCGCAAAACAGCCCATTGGTCCGTTGACTCAGATTTGCAGAGCGTCCAGATATTTATGAACTCTTAGGGCGCATCCGGAAATTCGCTTTGTGGGGAGCAAGGGCCACTGGCTTATCGCCATTGAATTCAAGGCGAGCCTGGCCATTCCCAGCCCCATCGGGGCGGCATATTTGTAGATAGCGAGCGGCGAAAATCAAAGCTCCGTAGGAGCGGCATCGAGGCTGAAGATGCCGCCCCGACGGAGCTTTTGTCGGAGTGGGATCCATCGGCTACAAATAGGTCGCTCCTACGGAGCTACCGCCTCGATATTCCAGTCGGCGCCACGCCGAACGAGCATCGTCGTCCGCGCAAACCGCGCCACGCGAACGGCAATGTGAACTCGATCACGCAACCGCCGAGCCAGCCATTGCCGAACAACAGCGCCGGTAAATGTCAGCGTTGCTCACCTTCCCGCGCGCTGATTTTGGGGCCTTGTGCCGGCACGAACGATCTGCGGCAACTCGTTGGGCGGTGGCGCCACTGACGCGTTGCCCGGCGCGGGAATCGTGATAAACTGCGTTACGCGCTCGAGCGCAGCCGCGAGCGGTTCGGACCAATCATGAGCCTGGCAGTGTGAGAAAAATGCGCCGATGAAATTTATCCGCCATCCCGCCATCCTTTCCGGGTTGCTCGCTCTGGCCCTGGCGGGGATCGCCGCGCAATGGCATTACGGCGGCGGCGAATTGTACGATGGTGAGTACAGGACCGCCCGCGAGGCCCCGTCGCACAGCACCGGCACGCCGAATTGGACCAACTCGTCCGGATTCGAAAGGGACGTTTTTACCTTCGTCCGCATCCACTACGCCCGCAACCCGCGCGGCTCATGGAGCGCCGGAAATTGGATCACCGACTTTCCCGACAGCGATCTGAACCTCTCCTATCGGCTGCAGCAGATGACCTCGATCAAGGTCGATCCGAATGGACGCGTGATTCGGCTGACCGACAAGGAGCTGTTCGACTATCCCTGGATCTACATGGTGGAACCCGGACGGTTGTTGCTGGAGGAGGAGGAAGTCTCCATCCTGCGAAAGTATCTGCTGAACGGCGGCTTCCTGATGGCGGATGATTTCTGGGGGGAAGTCCAATGGCGCAACTTTTACGAGCAGATGAAGCGCGTCTTTCCCGAACGGGAGCCGGTCGAACTGCCGATGGAGCATCCCATCTTTCACTGCGTGTTCGACTTGCGGGGGCCGAAAAACAAGCTGCAGGTGCCCAACATCCGGCAAGGGGTGCAGAGCGAGTTCACGGGCGTGACTTGGGAGTATCATGACGGCGAGGAATGCACCGAAGTCCACGTGAGGGCGATTCTGGACGACCAGGGGCGCATCATGGTGATCGCCACGCACAACACCGACAATGGCGACGGCTGGGAACGCGAAGGCGAGAGCGATTATTTCTTCCACAACTTTTCGGAGAAGATTTCTTTCCCCCTCGGCATCAACATCATTTTCTACGCCATGACGCATTAACCAAGGTCGTTTCCGGCCGCCGATAATTGCCTTGCATAATTGGCGGGCAGATCAAAACTCCCGCCAAAATGAACATTGCCTCGGCTTCTCGTACGAAACGATTCCTGATCCAATTCTCATTGGCCGTTAACTTGTTCGCAGCCAGCGCGCTGTCGGCCGCCGATGCCGAACTGTTGGCCGGCAAATGGTCGGCCAAGAAAACCAACGACAAGGGCGAAAACTACACGCAGACCCTCGAGATCAAGCAGAATAAATTCGTTTTCCAGAGGCTGGGCGCCGACGACCACGTCGAGGTGGTTGCCGAGGGGGAATTGAAATTGGAGAAGGCCGGGCCGTTCAAATCCGCCCGTTTTCTTCACATCCGCGCCGGGGATTCGGCCGCGGACCTGGAAGCAGTCGATGAGGAATACGTCTCGGTCTATTTGCTCGATGGGGACACGTGGACCGTGGCCTCGAATTTTGACCGGCCGCGCGAAGAGAAGCCCAGCCTGGAGGCCTACCAGCGCGTCAAGACAGCCGAAACACGGACCTTGGTGATCGACAAGATCGAATTCACGGACACGCCGCAAAGCGCGACTTGGTTCCTCTGTTTCGAAGCCAAGGCCGACGGGGAAAGCCACCGTCATCACGTCGAGGACAAGGGCTACGACAAAAACCAAGTGACGATCCCAATGGCGCTGGAAGTTCCCGCGGTGCGTGTGGGCCAGAAGTGCAGTTTCACCGTGCAACTGGACGACGTGGATGCCGACGCCTGCACTGACTCGGCCGACAACCGGGGTACCGGAGAATTCAGTGTCAGTGAACGCGGCTCACAATTCTACAAACCGGAGGACAACTGGCGTTACATTATCCACTGGCACCTCAAGCCGTGATCGAAAAGTCCCTGCGACTGCTCGCGCTGCTGGTGGCGGCATTGGTTGGCTGCCAGACTGCGCTCAGAAGTGGAATCAACATCACCGCGGCGCAGGACGTGAATCGGGGAACCTGGGCCAAGCCCAGGGATCATTTCACTTCCGGTGATACACCCGTCATCCGCGTCTTCGGATTTGACGGCCAAAAAGTGACGCTGGAATTGTGGGAAGAGATCCGAGGACTGGTGAACAAAAAGAGCGCGACGATCCCTAAAACGGTCACCCAGGTTTCCGACGAGGGAATCAGATTCCAGGAAAAATTTGGGCGGATGGCGCCCGTGCCCTCGGAAAAAATCACGCGGACGACGACGGACTGGATTGTGCGGCTAAAAAGCCTTCCGCCCGGGCGATACGAGGTGCGACTGCTGGCCGAGGATGGGCGCCACGATGCCGCGCGGTTCAGCATCGAAAACGAGTAGGCGCAAGCATAGTTTTCCGCGCCAGAGTTCCGGTTCTGTTTGTCAAATCTCCTGCGACCCAAGACCATCGGCCTGGGCGGCCGGTCTATTGACCTCGCGGGCCTTGCCGCTACAATGGGGCATCGGCGCCGACAAACAGACTTCGCAGCCGTTCGACCGTGCTGTGATCAAGCATAAGGCCGCCGCCCTGGCGGAGCGGGGCGTGTTCATCGGCACGTCCTCGTGGAAGTACCCGGGCTGGCGCGGCATGCTCTACGACGAGGCGCGCTACGCTTACCGGGGAAAGTTCGCCGAAACCCGTTTTCAGAAGGAGTGCCTCGCCGAGTACGCGGAAGTCTTCAAAAGCGTCTGCGTGGATGCCGCCTACTACGCGTTTCCGGACCGCCGCTACCTCGACGGCTTGATTTCACAAGTCCCGTCGGATTTCCTGTTTGCCTTCAAGGTCACCGACGAGATCACGATCAAGAAGTTCACCAAGCTGCCGCGCTTCGGTGTGCGCGCGGGGAAGCCCAACGAGAATTTCTTGAACGCCGAAACATTCACTTCGGCCTTCATTGCCCCGTGCGAACCATTCAAACAGAAAATCGGACTGGTCATCTTCGAGTTTTCGCATTTTTACCCGAGCGAGTTCGCCCGCGGCCGGGACTTCGTCGATGCCCTCGATCCGTTTTTGGAAAAGATTCCGCCGGGCTGGCCGTACGGCGTGGAAATACGAAACAAGCACTTTCTTCATCCCGACTACTTCGCGGTCCTGCGCAAGCACGGCGTCGCCCACGTTTTTAACAGTTGGGGAGACATGCCAGCGGTCAGCGAGCAAATGGCGCTGCCGAACAGTTTCACGAATCCCAATCTGAGCGCCGCGCGCTTCTTGCTCAAACCGGGACGCAAGTTTCAAGAGGCCGTGGATCTGTTCAGTCCGTACGACCGGGTGAAGGAAACCAACAAAGAAGCCCGGACCGCCGGGGCCAAACTCATAAAAAAGCGCGACGGGCTTGGACCGGAACGAAAAACGTTTATTTACGTCAACAATCGGCTGGAAGGCAACGCGCTGGTCACGATTGACGCCATGCTCCAACAGGCCGGCGCGGACGATTGATGGAGTTGGGTGGGAAGCCGGCCAATGAGATGGTTGATAAAAAAATGGCGCGAAGCGGGAGGCGGCTTGCGTTTGCTCGGCCAATAGAGCATGGTCGCTGGGCGGGCGGGACGGCGGCCGGCGTCTATTTTGCGGTCGTCAATGGATTTCAGCGAATGGAATCGGTTCACTGGAAGCTCGCGACGCCTCCCCCGCGCGCGGAAGCATGGTGGAGCGATTAAGTGCCCATTTCCCGATGCAAATTGAATGAAAACTGAACGTATGGACAAAAGCAAAAGTCTGGAAGACCTCGGTCTGCGCGACCTCGGCCGGGTTCATTGGGACCTGCCGACGCCGGCCCTTTACGAAGAAGTCCTCCGGCGTTACGAAGGCATGCTCGGGCATCTCGGCCCGCTGGTGGTGCGCACCGGCCAATACACCGGCCGCCTGCCCAAAGACCGATTTTTGGTCCGGGAACCTTCGAGCGAGAGCCGGATCGGGTGGGGCAAAGTGAACCGCCCCTTTGATCCCGAGAAGTTCGAGCGGCTCAAACAGCGCGTTTGGGCCTATCTTCGCGGCAAGGACCTCTTCGTGCAGAACTGTTACGCGGGCGCGGACGAGCGGTTTCGCGTCTCGCTCCGCATCATTGCCGAGCAGGCCTGGCACGCGCTCTTTGCCCGGAACCTGTTCATTCGCGAGCTGGACCCCGAACGGCTCGCGCAGCACAGCCCGGAGTTCACGGTGGTTCACGCGCCCAATTTTCGCGCGGAGCCGGAGACCGACGCCACGAATTCGGATGCGTTCGTGCTGCTGCACTTCGGGGCAAAGCTCATCCTCATCGGCGGCACGGCCTACGCCGGAGAGATGAAGAAGGCCATCTTCACCGTGATGAACTACCTGCTCCCGCAGCGCGGCGTGATGCCGATGCATTGCTCGGCCAACTTCGGCAATGATGATCAGGACGTGGCGGTGTTCTTCGGCCTTTCCGGCACCGGCAAGACCAGCCTGTCCGCCGACCCGCACCGGACGTTGATTGGTGATGACGAACACGGGTGGAGCGACGACGGCGTGTTCAACTTCGAGGGCGGTTGCTACGCTAAAGCCATCCATGTGACCCCGGAGCGCGAGCCGGAGATTTACGAGACCACGCGACGGTTTGGCACGGTCCTCGAAAACGTCGCCATGGACAACCGCACGCGGCGGCTGGATTTGCACGACGCTTCGCTCACCGAAAACACCCGCGCGGCCTATCCCATCAGCCACATCCCCAACGCGACGCGCCACGGGATCGGCGGGCATCCGAAGCAGATCATTATGCTGACCTGCGATGCGTTTGGCGTGTTGCCGGCGATGGCGCGGCTGACGCCGGCGCAGGCGATGTATCATTTCCTGGCCGGTTACACCGCCAAAGTGGCGGGCACCGAAGCGGGAGTCACGGAACCGCAGGCGACGTTCAGCCCGTGTTTTGGCGCGCCGTTCATGGCCCTGCCGCCAAGGGTCTATGCGGAATTGCTCGGCCAAAAGATCGCCCGGCACCAGGCCGAAGTCTGGCTCATCAACACCGGCTGGGTCAACGGCCCGTATGGGCAGGGCCATCGCATCCCCCTCGCCTTCAACCGGGCCAGCGTCAAAGCCATTTGCTCCGGCGCGCTGAAGAATATCGAGACGAGGCCCGACCCGATTTTCGGCGTGCACGTTCCGGTGGCGTGTCCCGGGGTGCCCGCCGAAGTGCTCGACGCCCGCAAGAGCTGGAAAGACCCCGACCTTTATGACCGCAAGGCCCACGCGCTGGCCCTGATGTTCGATAAGAATTTCAAGGAGAACGCGAGCGACGCCGCGGCCGAGGTCAAGCTGGCCGGGCCGAAAATCTGAAGCGGGCGGGTTTCCGGGCGGTCGCCACGATTACCGGCTGGAACTTCACGGTTGGACGGGTGGCCGTGGCGGCGGCAAAGTGAGCCGCGGGTCGGAGAGGTCGAGGCGGTACATGATTTGGTTGTAGTTGTAGCGCGGGGTGCGCTCCTTGGCGCCGGAGAATTCGTCGGTGTAAGTGGCCTCGAAGTAAATTGTTCGCCCGCGATCCTGGTCGAAGAAATCGTGCTGGCAGGGATTATAGAAGGTGTATTGGCGATGGCTCACGATCTTTCGCGCCCATTGCCAGGGGCCTTCCGGCGCGTCGGCCTCCGAGTACCAGATTTCGCCGGCGAATGAGGAGGAGCCTTCTGCCTCCTGGCAGATCATTACGTAGCGGCGGCGGAACGCGTTCCAGTGGACGCTGCCGGCATGGGCCTGGACCACCTTGCCCGTTTCGGCATCGCGCAGGTCGATCCATGCCGCGCGCAGCGGAAGGGTCTTATCGGCGATCAATTCGCGCTGCCGGCCGGAGTCGAGCGCCGCGGTGCCGGGTTTCCACGACCAGTTTATTTCGCCGCTTGCTCCGCGATCGAGCTTAGGCGCGGCGCGATCATAGCCGCTGCCCTTCGCCAGGCAGGTGAACGACTCATAAGCGCGCGGATCGACGAGCTGTTTCCAGTCCGATTTAACGCGGACGAACGGATAGGGCAGAGCGAAGTAGATGTATTCGACGCCGCCGCTGGCGGCCTTGAAGGCCTGGCCGCCCGGCGCGCAGGGAGCGTTGAGGTCGAACCGCAGCAAGCGTTCGAAGGTCTGCGTCCGGTCGTTGAAGACGATCAGGCCGTGTTCAAGCCGTTCACCCAGGCTTTTCATGCGGGCATAATGGGCCACCAAACGTTCGCGGCCTGATTCGTCGTTGAGAGTCAGGAGCCCGTCGATCCAGACCAGGCCTTTGTCGGGCAACGGGACCATGCCGCGGCTGAAGCCTTCCCGATCGACAAAGTAAGTCAGATCGACGCCGAGGCTGGAGTCAAGTCCGCCCCGCCCGGGCGGCTCGGAGGTGGCGCCCGCCGTCGCAAAGTTGCCCAGCGGATAGGACTCGCGCAGCGTGTCGCCCCAGAACCAGTAAATTTTTCCGCCATAGGGCGTCGCGACCACGCTGTCCTGGCCGAGGACCCGCCCGTCGAGCAGCGGCTGTTGGATCGGCGTTTTGCGGCCGAGGAGCACGGTGTCGCGAAAAATGCCCTGGCCGGTGACCCGATAAAGCCGTTCGGCGATGTTGAGACGGCGGATCGGCACCCGCGCCGTCTTGCCGGGAGTCGTGCGCAGCTTGAGGCCGCGATTGCCGAAACCATCGGCGGGAAATTCGTAACCATGGCTGGAGACGTAAAAGAAGACCTCCCGGTCCATGAGTCCCGGTTCGTCGAAGGCAACCAGGCCGTTGCTGTCGGTGAAGTAACGAATATCATTGACCGTGCGCAATTCGACCAGCGGCACGCCGCGCCCCGTTCGGTCATCGACGACCGCGATGGCGAACATGCGCGCTGCTTCGGGCGCCGTTTGGCACGCCGCCGGCAGCAAGAGCAGCGGGAAAATCGCGGCGCGGCAGAGGTTCGAGATCACTCAAGTTTGGTTACCGACGGAAAGCAGTCCGGGTTTGAAGCTCGGCGCCTTGGGGTTTGCGCTGCTGGCGTTCTTGCAACAGAAGCTTTTGTTTCCGCTCTAACCCCCCGCCATATCCTCCCAGAGTGCCGTCTTGGCGAATCACGCGATGACACGGGATGGCGACGGCCACGGCATTGCTGGCGCAAGCGCGGGCCACTGCCCGCGTCGCTTTTGGCCGGCCGACCGCCGCCGCTACTTGCGCGTAAGATTGGGTGGTGCCCGGTGGAATGGTTTGGAGATACTTCCAGACCCGCCACTGGAACGCCGTGGCCCGAACGTCCAACGGCAGCGACAGGTTGGGCTGGGTGTTGTGCAAGTAGCGAGCGACCGAAGCGAGCCAGGGGCCTAGGGCCGGTTCGTCGCGCAATAGCTCCGCTTCGGCGAACTCTCGTTTCAGGGCCGCTACCAGGTCTCGCTCGGAATCCCCAAACTGGAGGCAGCAAACTCCTTTGTCCGTCGCCGCCAAAAGCACTTTGCCCAGCGCCGAATCGGTGATCGCGTAGCGGATGCGGGCGCCGCGGCCCCGGCGTCCATAGGTGGCGGGAGTCATGCCCAATCGCGAACGGCTGCGCTCATAGAGCCGGCTGGTCGAGCCATACCCCACCGCGAAGAGCGCCTGGGTCACGGAGTGGCCCGCGCGCAAGTTTTTCTTCAACGCCCGCATCCGGCAGACGGCGGCATACTCTCGTGGGGTGACGCCCATGACCCTTTTGAAGGTGCGCTGGAGATGGAACGGGGTGACGCCGAGCTGATCGCCCAGCACGGCGAGGGTCAATGGTTCATCGGCGTGAGTCTCGATGTAGCGGCAAAACTTCTCGACCAGCATCGCCCGCCGGTCGCCTTCCAGCGGCCGGCAACGAAGGCACGCTCGGAATCCAGCCCGCTCCGCCTCGGCGGCGGTGTCGAGGAAGACGACCCCGCCACGGCGCGGCCGGCGCGCGGGACAAGAGGGCCGGCAAAACACGCCCGTCGAGGAGACGGCGTAGAAGAACTTTCCGTCCTGCCGGACATCGCGGTCAAGGACCGCTCGCCAGCGCGCGTCGTCGCCATTGCCGGAATGGCTAGCGTGACCGGCTGGACTGATTTGGGCCGATTTCATGGCCGGAGATCCCGTCCAGGTTTCATGTTTGTTACTTTTAACAATCGCGGTTGAGTTTGCAATCATGCCATAATCATAACGGGCGGTTCCGCTGGCGCTATCCGGCGCTTGCTCTCAAAGTGAATTTTTTGCCTATGGCCGGTTGCACGCAGTGCGGAGGCGGGGGGGAGCAAGGGCCAGAATTCGCGTTCGGCCCTGTCCGAAACAAGGCGTCGTGATCGAACATGGACCGTCCTCGGCATAGCCGCTGCTACGTTACAGGATCGCTTTAAAGCGAAGGCCAAGGTTTTTGCGAAATACGCGTTGTCCGGGCGGAGCCGCTCGTGCTATGCTTGGATAGTCGGCGGTCCCGACACAACGAGCTTGAAGAAGTAATTTATGAAACAACTAAGCAGATTCCTGCTGCGATTCGGATTGGGGGCATGCCTTTGCGCCTCCGTGTGCTTGAACCCCAGCGGCGCCTTCGCGGCACAGCCGCCGCCACCGGATGCCCAACCGCCTGCGGCGCCGGGCGCCGGCTCCAACCATCTCTCCGCCAACGCCGGCGAGGTGCTGCGGCTGGCTGAATCGGGCGTGGGGGAGCCGGTGGTTTTGGCTTACGTCGAGAACAACCAAGTTCCGTTCGAGCTTTCGGCTGAGGACATTATCTACCTGAAAGACCTCGGAATCTCCGCGCCGATCATCGCCGCGATGGTGCGCCGGGACACCGTGTTGCGGCAACAGGGGGTCCCGGCGCCCGCCGCGCCGGCGGACACGAACCGATTCGTGTACGACCAGAAGCTTTACGCGCCACCGAACTATGCGCCGATCACCCCGGCCGCCCCCGCGCCCGGAGCACCCGCTCCGGCAGCGCCGGATCAGCCAGCGCCCGCTCCAGCACCTCCTCCTGAGGCGGCGGCGACTGCCCCGTTGGTTCCGCCGCCGGTATATGTCAGCAGTCCGCCGCCGCAGGTTTCGTATTTTTATGACTCGCTCAACCCGTACGGCACCTGGATCGAGTTGGAGGGGGCCGGTTGGTGCTGGCAACCACGGGTGGTGGTGGTGGACCATTCGTGGCGGCCGTATTGGCACGGCGGCCGATGGGTCTATAGCGATTTAGGGTGGTACTGGCTTTCGGAATATTCCTGGGGCTGGGCTCCCTTCCATTATGGCCGCTGGCAGCAGCATGCCCGCTGCGGCTGGGTCTGGTCCCCGGACCTGGTTTGGGCGCCGGCCTGGGTCTGCTGGCGCAGTTCCGAGTCGCATTGCGGCTGGGCGCCGCTGCCGATCGGCGCGCACTTCGTCATCGGTGAAGGCTGGCGATTCAACGGCGTGAGCGTAGGCATCAACTTTGACTTCGGCCTGCGGGCCAACCTGTTCGGCTTCGTCGAGCTGAGACATTTTCACGAAGGCCCGCCTCACCTCTACTCCGTCCCGCCGGAGCGCGTGACGACCATCTATAAGCAGACCACCATCATCAACAATTACGTCGTCAACAACAACACCATCGTCAACAAGGGAATCCCCGTGGAGCGCGTGGCGGCGGCGAGCGGAACCAAAATTCAACCGGTGAGGATCAAAGAGACTCCCGCCGCGGCGCAAAAGGGGCTGCAGCCGGAGCGCATCCACCAGGTCGGCGCAACGCCCGTGATCTATCGTCCGCCGCTCAAGGCTCCGCCCAAGGTTGGGCCGGTGGTGGCGCAGAAGATTGACGAACGCCATCCCGTTCCCGTGTTCAAACCGGTTCCGGTTCGACCGATGGCATCGGTTCCGGCAACCGTGGGCGCCACACCGGCGCGGGTAGGAGCGACCCGCACGCCGGAGAGACCCGCCGCAGTCAAGCATGAGCAAACCGTGGAGAGGAAACAAGTGCCTGCCCAGCCTGCCCCGCGGCCGATTCCGCGCGAGCAATCAGTGGAGCGGACACCGGCCCCTTCGCAGCCGACTGCGCGGCTGGTCCCGCGGGAGCAACCGGTGCAAAGAGCCACAGTGCCGGCCCAGCCGGCGGCGCGGTCCATTCCGCGCGAGGAACGCGTGGAAAGAAAAGTCGTGCCTGCCCAGCCGGCGCCGCGAGCGAGCATTCCCAGCGAGCCGGCGAGCGTTCCTCGAGTCTCCGCTTTGCCGCCGCAGAATCCACGAGCTGAATCGCCGCGGGGACGTGAGTTGAGGGAGTCCATCCCCAAGCCCGCTCCCGCGCCGGCCCTCTTGCCGATCCCGGGCAGAGCGCCCGCGTACCAGCCACCTCCCGGGCCGTCGCCGGCGCACCGGGCGGCCCCAACACCGGAAGCCGGCCAACACCAGCCGCACAAACCCGACGGCTCTGCGCGGCCTTGAGTTGGGTTCCGGCGTCAGTGGCCAGGGACAGAGAGCGCGAACGTTCGGTTTGCCCGCGCGACCCTCAAGGCGAAGCTTTTTGCTGGTTTCCCTCTCGGACCAATGGCTGGCGGTCGTTGAGTCCCTGATTCGCCGTTGGCGGTCCTCTCCCCAACGGCTCGCATCTTCCTGCTTTTCAAGCGGCCGGCGCGCGATTAGGTTGTCCGCCACTCTGAGCGTCATGCCGAGCGTTTATATCAAGACTTACGGGTGCCAGATGAATGAGCGGGACTCCGAAGCGGTCGCGGCCCAACTCGCCGCCCGGGGCTACAGCCTGGCCGTTTCCGAGTCAACCGCGGACGTCGTGTTGCTCAACACCTGCAGCGTGCGCGACAACGCCGAACAGAAGGCGTTGAACAAGATGGAGAACATCGCGGCCCAAACGCGGCGCTATCGACCGAACGTCGTCCTCGGTTTTTTGGGCTGCATGGCGCAAAGCCGCGGGCGGGAATTGATCGACCGTTTGCCCGATGTCGATCTGGTGATCGGCACGCAAAAATTTCATCGAACCGCCGATTATCTCGACGACCTCTTCGCCGGACGCCGCGATAAAGTGGTCGATGTGGAGGCGGAAGCCGGCAGCCAGTCCACGATCAAGGAGCATTTGCTCGACGGTGACGCGAACGCCAAACCGGTCACCGCGTTTGTGAGCATCATGCAGGGCTGCAATCAACACTGCACCTTTTGCATCGTGCCGGACACGCGCGGGCCGGAACGCTGCCGGTCGATGGAGGAAATCGTCGCCGAATGCCGGCAACTCGTCGCGAACGGCGTGAAGGAAGTCACCTTGCTTGGCCAGATCGTGACCAGCTATGGCCGGCGCGAAATCGGGGTGAAGGCGGGCAAGTCCGCCTTTGTGCAATTGCTCGAAGCGGTCCACGCAATCGACGGCCTGGAGCGCATCCGCTTCACTTCGCCGCACCCGAAAGGTTACGGTGACGACCTGGTCGAGGCTTACTCCCGTCTGCCCAAGCTGGTCGAAAGCGCGCACCTGCCGGTACAGAGCGGAAGCGATCCGTTGTTGAAAGCGATGCACCGCGGCTACACCCGCGCGCGGTTCGTTGGCATCGTCGAAAAGCTGCGCCGGGCGCAGCCGCGCATGGGGATCACGACCGACATCATCGTCGGTTTCCCCGGCGAAGCCGAGACCGACTTTGAAGCCACGCTTTCGCTGGCGCGCGAGGTCGAATTCGACAACGCCTTCGTGTTCAAATATTCGCCGCGCAAAGGCACGCCCGCCGCGGCGATGCCCGCGCAGTTGCCCAGGGAAGTGAAGGAGGAACGCAACGCGCGCTTGCTGAAAGTAATCAACGAAATCGCCGCCAGAAAGTATGCGAGCTGTGTGGGTCAACGGTTGCAAATCCTCGTGGAAGGCCCGAGCAAGAAAAACCCGGCCCGCCTGATGGGCCGCACCCGCAGCAATAAGATCGTCGTGTTTGAGAGTTCCGATCGCCATCGGGGACAGCTCCTGGACGTGCGCGTGAAGCGCGCCGGAGCGTTCACCCTGTACGGCGACCCAGCCATCCTCAACCCGGACTGAAATGAATTTATGCCTCCCATGAAACTCTCGACCCTGGCCACGGGCCTGGGACTGGTCTTCGCCGCGCTTAACAGTTACGGCGTGATGAAACCGGCGGCATTCGCGGCGGCCGCCCGCAAATTTCCGCGCTTCACTCCGGTGGGCTATCCGTTGATGCTCCTGGCGACTGGCTGGTTCCTGTACAATTTGAGCCTCGAATCGATTTCTGATTTCGCGAGTTTCAAACCGGCGCTTTATACGTTGTTTGCCGCGGTGGGCATCGGCACGTGCCTGTTCGTGCAAGATTATTTGCCGATCCGCGGGCTGGCGGTGGTGCTGCTGCTGCTGGCCAAGCTGATGTTGGACACCGCGCGCTGGGCCGACACGCCGTGGCGGTTGGTGATCGCGATCTGGGCCTATGTGTGGGTCGTGGCGGGAATGTGGTTTACCGTTTCGCCCTGGCGCATGCGAGACCTGATCCATTGGTCCACCGCAACTGAAAAACGGACCCGCGTGTTGAGCGGCTTGCGAATGGGGTTCGGCCTATTCGTGTTTGGATTGGGCATGACGGCCTTCCGAGCGGCGTGAAAACCAACCGCCCACGCGTTGGGACGCTACTGCGCCGGGCAAAATCGCGCCAGCACTGGGCGCGATGGATGCACGGCCTTCCGCGGACAGGAGTCGCGATCAAGCCGGCCGGTGGCTCACTTCAACGAATCAAGACAGGTGATGCGGTCCCCGAATACCAAGTCGAGTTGGGTTGAGCCGGTCACTCTCGAAGGGCGAGCAGTCCGCTTGGAAACGCTGGGCGATGCGCACTGGGAGGGACTTTGCGAGGTGGGCCTGGACGATGAGCTGTGGCGCTGGACGTTGGCGCACGTGCGAACGCGCGAGGAGATGCGCGCCTATCTGGAAGTCGCGCTCAAGGGGCAAACGGAAGGAACGATCCTCCCCTTTGCCATCCTCGCAAAGCAGAGCGCCCAAGTGGTGGGGAGCACTCGTTTCGGAAACATTGACCGCGAGAATCGGCGCGTGGAGATTGGCTGGACTTGGATTGGCCGGCGCTGGCAGCGAACAGTGGTGAACACCGAAACCAAGTACCTGATGTTGCGTCACGCTTTTGAAAGCCTTGGCTGCGTGCGCGTGGAGTTGAAGACTGACATTCTCAATCAAACCTCGCGCCGCGCCATTCTGCGGCTTGGGGCCAAAGAAGAAGGCATCCTGCGACGCCACATGATCACGGATAGCGGCCGGATTCGCGACACGGTCTATTACAGCATCATCGATGTCGAATGGGCGGAGGTTAAAGTCCGGCTGGAAGCCAAGCTCGCGACACCTGCATGAGTGGCGGGAAAATCCTGGTCATTCGCGGCGGCGCCATCGGCGATTTCATCCTGACGCTGCCGGTGTTATCGGCCCTCCGCAAGCATTTCCCGCAAGCGCGCCTCGCCGTCCTCGGTTATCCGCACATCGCGCAGCTCGCCCTGGCGGGTGGACTGGCCGATGAAGTCCGTTCCATCGAAGCGCGCCCGCTGGCGGGCTTTTTTGCCCGGCACGGGACGCTGGCCGAGGAACTGCAGGATTACTTCGCCGGTTTCGCGGTGATCCTCTCCTACCTCTACGACCCGGACCAGATTTTCCAATCGAACGTCGCGCGTTGTTCACCGGCTCAATTCATCGCCTGCCCGCATCGGCCGGACGAGAAAGCGCGGCTGCACGCCACGGAAGTTTTCTTGAAGCCGCTCGAACGGCTGGCGATTTATGCCGCGGACATCGTGCCGCGGTTGAATCTCGCGCCCCGGGATCCCAGCCTCCCGTCGGCGAGGCCGCCTGGCTCGCCGAACTCCGAACCGAACCGTTTGCAATCCGACGGCCAGCCGGCTTGGGCCGAGAGCCACTGGCTGGCAGTCCATCCGGGCAGCGGCAGCGAGGGAAAGAATTGGCCGGAGGCACGATGGACTGAGCTGCTCCAATCTCTGGCGCGGACGATGGTTTGGCAATTTTTGCTCGTCGGCGGGGAGGCTGAAGAAGGCCGGCTGGAGCGACTCGCCAGGGCGTTGCCGGAGTCGCGAATTGAACGGGCGCGGAATCTGGCTTTGCCGGAACTCGCCCGGCGGCTGGCCGCCTGTGCCGCGTTCCTGGGACACGATTCCGGAATTACGCATCTGGCGGCGGCCGTCGGGCTGCCAGGACTGGTTTTGTGGGGAGACTCGGCGGAAGCCGTGTGGCGGCCGCTCAGTGAGGACATGAAAATTCTGCGCGAACCCGGTGGCCTGGCGCAGCTTCCCGTAGCGCGCGTGAGGGACCAAGTCGATGCCCTGTTGGTGACAACTTGAGCGGGCGTTAGCCCGGTTCTGGCAGCGATTCCGAACAAAGTTGCTGCCAAACGGCAAGCCGCGGGCCGAGACCCAGGCTGCGCAGGTAGTTCGTATCGACGAAGACTGAACCGCGCGCGCCGGCGGTTTGCGTGGCCTTGCTCAATACATTGGCAACATGCACGGCGGTCAAGGGACCGAACGCTTGCAGGCGCGCCGAGCCGGGTCGATGGTGAAAGGCTACCGCTTCCACCACCGGGCTGGGCAGTCCCCAGCGGGCCAGGAGGTAGCCGCCCACTTCCGCGTGGGAAGCATCATAAATGCGGCATTCGGCTTCCCACATCGTCACCTGCTCGCGTTGGACCAGTTGCAGCGTCGCGGCGAATTTCTCCGGAAAATTGGTGGCGAATACCAGCTTGCCGAGGTCATGGAGCAAGCCGGCGATGAAGGCTTCGGCGCTGGCCGCTTGTCCGACCTCCTCGGCGGCGCAGATGCGCCGGGCGAGGACGCCGGTGGCCCAACTGTGACTCCAAAGGGCTTCAACGCTGAAATCTTTCGAGCTGAACTCTTTAAACTGGGCAAAGACCTGAAGCGAGAGCACCAGCGCCTTGAGCGTCTCGCTGCCCAGGAACATGGCTGCTTCGGCTGGATCGGCCACGAGCCGGCCCAAACCGAAGAAGGCGGAGTTGACGAGTTGCAACATTTTCGCGCTCAACCCCGGGTCTCGGGCCACGATCGCGCCCGCCTTCTCCAACGACGGCTCCGGTGCTTGGAGTTCGGCGAGCAACTGAGTATAGACCGACGGCAAAACCGGCAAGGACTGGAGACTGGAAATGAGTTTCTTTAAAGTCTCGTCCGCGAGAAAGTTCTGCGTCGCGAAGGCGCGCGCCAGTACCGCAATCAGGACTTTGGGGTTGCACGGTTTGGCCAGAAGCTGGTGGGCCGGCGCATCAATCTGCGGCACCGTCCCACGTTCCGGCGGCGGGGCCAGACCGATGCGAAGGGTGGCTGGGGCATGCTCCATGATTTGCCGAAGCAGCCGCACGCGGTCGGACTCCGCTCCGGTCAGATCGACCACCGCCGCGTCAAATTGCTTGTGCGAGACGGCCCGCAAAGCCGAAGCCGAATCCAGGACCGGCTCCAGCCGCCACTTTGGCTGCATGGCCTGCAATTCGGCGCACCAAGCCTGCCCCTCCTGCCCCGGCGACAGGACCAACAGAATGTTCCTTTCGACCGGGAGTTTTGGCCCGCTGGCTGCGCTGACTGAAGCATTGGTGGCCATTCGATTCTAATCCAAATCTCCGCGGGCGAGCCGCGCCGCAGTCTCGCCGGAGAGGTTGCTTGCAGAGTCAGGGTTGCGATCCATCGTCTCCGGCAAGAAGCTTGAAACCACCTTTACTCGGTCGCTGGCGGAAGGAAAGGAAAAAAGCTTCGCCGTAACCTCTGGGGGCGTGATTGGAAGTGGGCGCGAAGCTGCCGGCTAAAGCCGGCGTTCCGGCCGCAATGGAACGCCGGCTTTAGCCGGCAGCCTCGCTCTGCGCACCCACATTTACTCACACCCTATCTTTGGCCAGCCGCGGGGTCCGCTCCGGCCGGCGCCGCCACAACGACTTCGATGTCGCGAGCGCGCAACGCGGCAACCAAATCGCCCGGCGCGTCGCTATCGGTGACGATGGTGTCGATGACCTCCAGATCGCACATAGGTGAAATGGACCTGCGCCCAAATTTGGTGTGGTCGATGCAGAAGATGACGCGTTGCGCCGCGTGAATCATGGCGCGTTGGATTTCGATGAGCAGGCCGTGCGAATTCGTCACGCCTTCGGGCGTAATCCCGCCGGCGCTCATAATCGCCACGTCGGCGTGGATTTTGGAAAACGCCTCGACCGCCAGCGGGCCTACCAAAACGCCGAGTCGCGGATAGCTCACCCCCCCGGAAACCACTACCTCGACCCGGTTCGCCGACGCAAAAAAATTTGCGACCGGCAGCGAATTCGTCAGAATTTGCGGCGATTTGTTTTCCAGATGTCGAGCCACGTGATAGACTGTCGTCCCTGCATCGAGGATGAGACTTTGATTGGGTTTGATCAACTCGGCGCACGCGCGCCCAATCGCCTCTTTCTCCTTCAATTGATGCGTGTCGCGCGCGGAGAACGTGAACTCGTCCGACCGCGGAATGACTACTCTGGCCCCGCCATGAGTCCGGCGCACATTCCCGCCCGTTTCCAAAATCGCCAAGTCTCGCCGGACGGTCGAAACCGAAACTTCGACCTTTCTTGCCAGCTCTTCAAGCAACGCAAACTCCACCTGCTGAAGGTGTTCCTCAATTCGGCGTTGACGCTCTTCTGCTTGCATCTATGATAGAATATGATAGAGTTTGATATGTTTTGCAAGATTTTATTTGACAATATTCCAATACTTTGAGAAAAACGGGCTTGGATATGGAAGAACAAGCGGTTATGTTGCACCGATCGGCCGTCGAGCATCTGGTTCGGCAGACCGTTTATCGGAAGCTTGGACGGCCACTGCCGCGCACGGCCGCGGCCCCGAATCCTCTCGTCGTCAATGTCAGCGCGCGTCACTGCCACCTCACGCCCGAAGCGGTCGAGACTCTATTCGGCAAGGGACACCAACTCACGGTCCACAAGTGGCTCTATCAGGAGGGCCAGTTCGCCGCCCAAGAAACCGTCACGCTCATCGGTCCGCGGAGTCGGGTCATTTCCAATCTCCGCATCCTCGGGCCATGTCGGACGCTCAACCAAGTGGAACTGGCTTACACCGACGGCATCGCGCTGGGATTCGATCTGCCGCTACGCCTGTCGGGCAACATCAAGGGGACCATTGGCGCGATGTTGATGGGGCCGGAAGGATTTCTAGAGATGCCGGAGGGGGTAATCCGCGCATTGCGCCACGTGCACATGCACCCGGACGACGCCCACTTCTACGGGGCTAAGAACGGAGATAAAATGAAACTGGGCATCGGCGGCCCGTGCGGCTTGACCCTCGACAAAATGCTCGTCCGCGTTGATAAGGCCTTCAAACTCGAAGTCCACATCGACACCGACGAAGGCAACGCCTGCCATCTGCAACCCGACACCGCGTGCGAGTTAATCCGTCCCTTTTAAGCAACCAACAACACAGGAGAACCAACATGAGCGAAGCATTAGGAATGATTGAAACCAAAGGCTACGTCGGCAGCGTGGAAGCCAGCGACGCGATGGTCAAGGCGGCGAACGTCACGCTGGTCAAAACCATCCCCATCGGCGGCGGCCTCATCACCGTTTTGGCCAAGGGTGACGTCGGCAGCGTCAAAGCCGCCGTGGACGCCGGCTCGAAAGCCGCGAGCAAGGTCGGCGAGCTGGTCAGCTCGCACATCCTCGCGCGCCCGCACGAGGATTTGCTCAAACTGTTTTTGGGCGACGGCGCCAGAGCCGGCAAGTAAGCAACCAACCATCGAAACCTCAGCACTTTTTTATGTCTCAACAAGCCATTGGAATGATCGAAACAAAAGGCCTCTGCGCCCTCCTCGAAGCGGGAGACGCCGCGCTCAAGGCCGCCAACGTCACCCTGGTCGGCTGGGAAAAGATCGGCAGCGGCTACGTCACCGGTTTTTTCCGGGGCGACGTGGCGGCGGTCAAGGCCGCGACCGATGCCGGGGCTGCCGCCGCCGCCCAGGTCGGGCAAGTGGTCGGCGTGCAGGTGATTCCTCGCCCGCACGAAGGTCTCGCTGGCCTCGGCCGGTGGCTGCAATAACGCCCCGTTGCTGATCTTGATCCCCGACCGGGACCAAGGCCGCCGGGCAAGCCCGTGAAAATTCTCGTCGCCAACCTCGGTTCGACCTCGCTGAAGTACCGGCTGTTTGAGTTCGCCAACGGCGGGGAACGCTTGTTGGCGCGCGGCGGCCTCGAACGAGTCGCGGATTATTCGCAGGCCATCGAGCAATGCCTGGGTGAATTGAAAAGCGGCGGCTGGATTCAGAGCGAAGACGACCTGGCCGCCATCGGCTTCAAGACCATCCTGGCCCTCGGTGTCAACGGTTGCGTCTATCTGGATGAACGGGTCGTCCAAGCGATGGAAGCCTGCAACCAGATCGCCCCGGCGCACAATCCGCCTTACATCGCCGGCATCCGGCTGTTCGCTCGCCGGCTGCCAAAGGTTCCCCTGGTGGCGCTGTTCGAAACCGCCTTTTACCAATGGGCTCCGCCGGCCGCGATGCGCTACGCGGTGCCGGAAGCGTGGCACGAGCTGGGCGTGCGCCGGCACGGATTCCACGGCGCCAGCCACAAATTCATCGCCGAACGGTCCGCTGAATTGTTGGGCCGCCAGGACGTGGCGCAACGCGCGCGCCAGCTTTACGTCGATGCCGGCTCGAGCCCAGTCCGTCCGCCCGACCTCCGGATCATCTCCTGTCACCTGGGCGGCAGCTCTTCCATCAGCGGCATTCTCAATGGGGTCGCCATCGGCAACAGTCTGGGCATGAGTCCCCAATCGGGCCTCCCGCAGAACAACCGCGTCGGCGACCTCGATCCCTTCGCGCTGCCGTTCCTGATGCGTTCGGCGGGCCTCAGCCTGGATGACGCCGAGCGCCTGCTCTGCAAGGAATCGGGCTTGAAAGGTCTCTCGGGCGGCTTCAACGACATTCGCGACATCCAAACCAGGGCCGCGCAAGGCGACGCCCAGGCTAGGCTCGCCCTCGACGTTTTTGTTCACCAGGCCCGTCATTGGATCGGCGCCTGCTTCGCGCAACTCAACGGCGCGGACGCGCTGGTGTTTACCGCCGGCATCGGCGAAAACTCCGCCGAATTGCGCGCCGCCATTGGCGGCAATCTCGACCAACTCGGCATCGCGCTCGACGCGGCCAAGAACCATCAAACCCAAGGGAAGGAAGCCGTCATTAGCGCGCCCGCTTCGCGGGTGAAGGTGATGGTGATTCCCACTAACGAAGAGTTGGTGGTGGCCCGCGAAACCAGACGCCTGTTGGAAGCTCGATCGGCGTCCCAATCGGCCGGCTCGCGTCCAGCCTCGCACCAGCTTCAACCACACTGAACTAGTAACCGACACCAGAACCATTATGTCAAATCAAGCAATTGGACTCATTGAAACGCGCGGCCTCGTCGCTCTCGTCGAGGGCACCGACGCCATGCTCAAAGCCGCCAACGTCGAACTCGTCGGCCCGATGCAACAGGTCGGCAACGCGCTCGTCACCGCCGTCGTCGTCGGGGACGTGGCGGCCGTGAAAGCGGCCACCGACGCCGGCGCCCAGGCCATCAAGGCCATTAAGGGCGAACTCGTGAGCGTGCACGTCATCGCGCGCCCGCACAACGACATCGACGCCGTGCTGCCGAAGCGGGCGAAATAACTATGTTCCTGGCTCGAGTCGAGGGTTCGGTCGTCGCGACCAAGAAGGACGCTTCCTTGAGCGGCCGCAAGCTGCTCCTGCTCCGCCCGCAATTGGTCGATGAAAAAGACCCGTCCCGTTTCCGCCCCGGCGTCAACACGATCGTCGCGGTGGACGGCCTCGGCGCCGGCGTGGGCGAACTGGTCATGTTCTGCCAGGGCAGTTCCGCGCGCCTGGCGCCCAACCTCAAGGACGCCCCCGTCGATGCGGTCATCATCGGCATCGTGGACACGGTCGATGTGTTGGGCAAACAAGTGTATAGCGCCAAAGCATGAGCCAAACGCGGCGATTCTCCACGGTGAGCTGCCCGACGAAAACGATCTATCCGGGATTGTCCAAAAATTATGAGCGCCGTGAACGAAGCCTTAATCCGTGATGTCGTTCAGGAGGTGATGGGCCGCCTCGGTCGCGAGCCTACCACCACCGCCAAACCCGCGCCTGCTCCCGCCGAACCCCCTTGCGGCTGCGGGGGCAGGCGGCGCGGCGGCACCCAAGGCAGATTCGGGGTCTTCCAGGACGCGAACGAAGCGTGTGAAGCCGCACAGGCCGCTTTTCTGCAGTTGCAGCAGAAAGGCGTTGCGGCGCGGCGGCAGGCGGTGGAAATCGTCAAGGCGATGGCTGACGCCAACGCCGCCGAGTGGGGCCGGCTGGAGTTGGAGGAAACCGGGATTGGCCGGCTCGATCACAAAATTGAGAAGTTGAAAATCATTAAACTGGTCCCGGGTGTGGAATGGTTGCACCCCGACGGCCTGAGCGGCGATCACGGCATCACGCTCGAAGAATATACCCCCTTCGGCGTCGTCGGCGCGGTCACGCCCTCGACCCACTCGATCCCAACGCTCAGCGGCAACATCGTGAACATCGTGGCCGCCGGCAACGCGGTCGTTTTCAACGCGCACCCGGCCGCCGCGCGTTGCGCCGCGACCGCCGTCCGCGCCTACAACCACGCCATCGAGCGGGAGACCGGCATCGAGAACCTGGTGTGCATCATCGAATCGCCGAGCTTGGACTCGTTCAAGGCCATGTGCGCCCACGAAGCGGTGCGCCTGCTTTGCGTCACCGGCGGTCCGGGAGTCGTGCAGGCGGCCATGCAAACCGGCAAGCGGGCCATCTGCGCCGGCCCGGGCAATCCGCCGGTGCTGGTGGATGACACGGCCTGCCTCGAGCGCGCCGCCCGTTGCGTCATCAACGGCGCGGCCTACGACAACAACCTGCTTTGCATCGGCGAGAAGGAAGTGTTCGCGCTGGACAACATCGCCGAGGCATTCATGGCCGAGATGGAGAAGCAGGGCGCAGTCCGCCTCAACGCCGGCCAGCTCGAACGCTTGACCAGGGAAGCCTTCACCTTCAAGGAAGGCCAGGGCGCGGGTTGCGCCGAGCCGGTCGTCAATCGCAATCTCATTGGCAAAGACGCAACGGTACTGGCCAAGGCCGCCGGCGCGAACGTTCCGGACAAAACCCAACTCCTATTCGCCGAGACCGACCGGGACCACCTGTTTGTGAAGGAGGAGCAAATGATGCCCATACTCCCGATCGTCCGGGTGCGGAGCGTCGAAGAGGGGATTCAGGCCGCCAAGACCGCCGAGCGGAACTACAAGCACACCGCCGTCATCCACTCGCATGATGTCGAGCACATGACCGCCATGGCGCGCGCGCTCGACACCACGCTCTTCATCAAGAACGGCCCGTGCATGGCGGGCCTCGGCTTGGGCGGCGAGGGTTACCTGAGTTACTCGATCGCGACGCCCACGGGCGAAGGGGTGACGAATCCGAAGACGTTCTGTCGCGTGCGCCGCTGCGTGATGGTGGATAACCTCAGAATTTATTGACCTCGAATGAACCATTACCCGAAACGACACGAGTTCGATCCGCGACCGATTCGGTGTTCTCTGACCGAATCCGTTGCGGTGCGTTCGCGCTCCGTTTCGGCTTTCACTCTCGTTCTATGCTGTTAGCGCGCGTCGAAGGCAATCTTACCGCTACCCGCAAGCATCCCAGCCTGGAAGGCTGGCGGCTGGTCATCTGCCAGCCGATTAACGACGCCGGCGAAGCGGAAGGCTCGCCGCAAGTGGCCATCGATCCTCATGGCGCCGGCATGAGTCAACGCGTCGTCATCTCTTCCGATGGCTTGGCGGCACGGCAGGCCGTCAAGGATCCGAAAAGCCCGGTCCGCTGGATGATCGTCAGCATCGTGGACGAAAAAGAGCCGCGAAGTTAAGTATGAGACTCGGAAGCGTGATTGGCCGCGTGACTCTCAGCCGCACCGTCCCGGCGCTGGCCGGCGCGCGCTGGCTCATCGTCAGCCCGTTCACGCGCGAACATTTTCAGCGCGGCGCCGAGACGCCGCCCGGCATGAGCAACGACCCCAGCCTGGTCGTCTATGATAACCTCGGCGGCGGCGTGGGCCAGACCATCGGTTTCATCGAGGGCCGCGAAGCCGCGCAGCCGTTCGACCAACCAACACCCATCGACGCCATCAACGCGGCGCTCGTGGACGAGATTTTTTACCAGCCTTTTCAGCAATGAACCGCAGACCAAATTATGCGGCGCGAGCATCCGGCGGTGAGGCAACGCCTCGATGCCCCGGGGTGCGCCGAGCGAGGCTGCCGGCTAAAGCCAGCGTTCCATTGCGGCCGGAACGCTGGCTTTAGCCGGCAGCTTCGCACCCACTTTCAATCACACCCGGAAACCGGCGCGCCAGGCCAATCGACTGGCCGTATCCCGGATTTTTGCCACGCATGAAAACGGTCATCAGCGCCAAGGACATCGAAGAGTTGCTGCGCAACGGCGGCGGCGTGGCCAACCTGCCCGCCGACGCCATCCTGACGCCGTCCGCGCGGGATCGGTTGCGCGACCTCGAAGGCCACGGCACGAACAGGCCGCCACCGGCCGCGGGCGCGCCTTCGGCCAGCGCCCCGCGCTCGGTCACGTCGAAAAGCCCCAAGGCGGAGATCGAAGCCTGTTTCCATTCGCCGGAGACGCACGCGCTTAAGGAAGAGATTTGCGAAGTCGGCCGCCGCCTCTGGCATCGCGCTTACGTGGATGGCAACGGCGGCAACATCGCCATCCGCGTCGGTCAAGACATCGCCCTGTGCACGCCGACGCTCTGCTCCAAAGGCTTCATGAAATCCGAGCACATGTGCTTCGTCGATCTGGACGGCAACCAACTCTGCGGCACGAAGAAGCATACCAGCGAAATCCTGATGCACTTGCAGATCATGAAGCGCCAGCCGCGCGCCGTCGCCACGGTGCATTGCCATCCGCCGCACGCCACGGCCTTCGCGGTGGCCGGGGTGAAGCCGCCGACGTGCATGATTCCGGAAATCGAAGTGTTCATCGGCGAAGTGCCCATCGCGCCGTATCGCACCCCCGGCACGCCGGAGATGGGCCAGCTCGTCGCCGACCTTGTCGAGCACCACAACACCGTGCTCATGGGCAACCACGGCGCGGTGGCCTGGAGCCATGTGAGCGTCGAGGACGCCTACTTCAAGATGGAAATCCTGGAGGCCTATTGCCGCACCGTATGGGTCGCCTCGCAGCTTGGCCAGCCGCTGAAAACCTTCACCAAGGAACAGCTCAAGGACTTGCTGAAGATCAAACAGAACCTGGGCATCCCCGACCCGCGCATCGGTCTTAAAGAATGCGAACTGTGCGACAACGACGAGTGGCGTCCGGGCGTCGCCTGCGCCGTGCCGCCGCCGCACGGAGCGGCGGTGGGTTACGACGCCGAAGCCGAAGCGGCCGTCCAGGCCATCACCGATCAAATCATGGCCCGGACCAGGGAGTGATTGTTTTGGCCACGGATTGAACACGGAATAAACACGGAAAGGCGTACCAAAATGGAAGTCGAGCGAATGATTTTTAGAGAGAAAAATCCGTGTTCCATCCGTGTTTCATCCGTGGTTAAACGGCTTTTGAATTTATGAAAGTCACCATCATCGGCGGGGGCGGGCGGGTCGGGTCGTGCGCCGCGTTCGCCCTGCAATGCGGCGGCTTGGTCGCGGAAATCCAATTCCTCGACGCCAACCAGGAAATGGCCGAAGGCGAAGCGCTGGATCTGCTCCACGGCAGCGCCTTCGCCGGTGACCAAAAGATTTACGCCGGCGATTACACCCGGGCCGCGGACAGCGATCTCTTCCTCATCACCGCCGGCCTGCGCCGCAAGGCCGACGAATCGCGCCTCGACCTCATCAACCGCAACGTCGCGCTGTTTACGCAGATTCTCGACAGCATCAAGGCCGCCGGCCTGCGCAAGGACGCCCACGTCTTCGTTGTCTCGAACCCGGTCGATATTCTCACGCGCCTGGCCGTGCAGCGGCTGGGCCTGCCGTGGCAACAGGTCTATGGCCTGGGCACCATGCTGGACACCTCCCGCTTCAGCTCGTTCATCGCGGAGGAACTCAAGCTGGCGCCCACCCAGGTGAAGGCGCTCATCCTCGGCGAGCACGGCGATTCGATGCTTCCGGTCTGGTCGAGCGCCACGGTGAACGGCCTGCCGCTGGCGGGTCTGGCGGAGTGCACGCCCGGTTTTCAGAATGCTGTTTTCGAGCGCACGCGCGGGAGCGGCGCGGAGGTCATCAAGAAAAAAGGGGGCGCCGGGTGGGCCGTGGGCATCGCCATCCGCGACGTCATCCACGCCGTGCTGCTGAACAAGCGGGCGTTGTTGCCCGTCTCATCGCTCATCAATGGGGCCTACGGCATCCGGGATATTTGCTTGAGCGTCCCATCGGTGGTGGGCCGCCAGGGCGTGGAGAAACACGTAGAGATCAAACTATGGCCGAAGGAGCAGATGGCGTTGCAACAATCGGCCAAGGCGCTGAAAGAGACGCTTGGGAAAGTCGGAGTGTAACCGTGAAATCGCTCGACGCCAAGCTGGCGGAGATCAAGGGCGGCGCCTCCTCCCGCGCTTTCATCCTCGCCGACGCGAAGGATGCGGACATGGCGTTCGGCGTGCGGGCACCCGGGCCGCGCTCCTATCTCGCGCGCCGCGGCGAGCGGCCGGCCCGTTTCTCGCCCGAAGTCTGGACGCGCGACGAGTTCGGCTATCGCAACTTGCCGGAGTTCCTCGACATCATCCGCGAAGTCGTCCAGCAGGGAATGATCGATATCATGCTCATGTCGGCCTACGTGAACGAGCAACTGACGATCAAGGAGGGCCTGTTCCGCGATTCGCGCGTCACGCCGGCCGCGCGCGCGAACGACACGACCGATGTCTGGGCGGTGCGGCATGGCTGCTACACCAAAGAGCCGGCGCAGCCGTTTCGCTCGGCGAGCATCGACCAAATCCAGTGCGGCAAGATCGAGTGCGACCGCGCGGGCGGCGAATTCCCCGGCGCCAATCTCGGCCTTTACTCGGTGACGTTCGTCAACCAACTGGAGCCGGACCGCGAGACGCTGCTGGCGTTCAAGGAATTTCGCGAAGAGGCGGAGCGGAAGCAGTTCCGTTATTTCCTGGAAGTGTTCGACCCGAACGTCACCAGCGGCATCGCGCCGGAGAAGCTCGGCGAATTCATCAACGACAACATCCTCCGCAGTCTGGCCGGGGTGCCCGAGTCGGGCCGTCCGCTCTTCCTGAAGATTGTTTATCACGGCCCGCGCGCGATGGAGGAGCTGGCCCAGTACGACCCGAACCTGGTGGTCGGCATCCTCGGCGGCGGCGCCGGCACGACTTACGACGCCTTCAAGCTGATTCACGAGGCGCAGAAATACGGCGCCCGCGTGGCCCTGTTTGGCCGCAAGATCAACCACGCCGAGCATCAACTGGCCTTCATCGAAATGCTGCGGCAGATCACCAACGGCAAACTCACGCCCGAGGAGGCCGTGCGCGCCTATCACGGCGTCCTGCAGTCCGCGAAAATCAAGCCCAAACTCCCGCTCGAACAAGACCTCCAGCTCACCGATCAGTCAATGCGCTACGACGAGAGCGCCGCGCGGCGCTCGCTGGTGAGCGTCCGCGTCAATCCGCTGGCGGGCGTGAAAGTTGCGCGCAGCCCGGAAAAAGGAGGGCGGCTTACCCCGCCGCCCGGCGCGTCCGCGGCCGAGGTGGTCGGCTGGCCCCGGCGCGCCGACGGCGCGCCCGACTTCGAGAAAATGACATCCGGCCAACGGCGGGCATTCGACCAAGCCAGGTTGCAGCGCAAGTTTCCTTGAGCGCTGGGGCGCACTGCCATTGAGCGCAGCAATGCGGCGACGTTCTACGAGAAGGAATGGGTCTGGAGCGCGGTTTGAGGACGCGGTTTTGCGTTGGACGAGTGCTGGCCATCGCAAAGCTTCGCCTAGAGCCCCTTGATTCTGCTCATGAACTTCCCGATGGGCAGGATCGCTGCGATGAGCCGACAAGTGCCATCCCACGCGATGGGAAGCATGGTGTTGGCAAATACGTGCCAGAGGAGCACACAGTGAATGAAGGCTTCCCGGCGCCCTTGCCGTCGCATCTGGCAGGTGTCTTTTTTCAGGTCGGCAGTAATGAGTTGGATGTTCTCCCGGTTCTGTTTGGAGCAGAACCAGGCAAAAGCTCTTAAGAGTTTCAGCACCCGAATTGTTCTCCGGCAAGTGTTTGTTCCAGCGTCGGCGAGGGTCCTCTCTTGCTTGCCAGGGCTTCGGTTTAGACTTTGCAAGATGCCGACGGCATGCAGAACTTCGCCGATGAAGGACCGGACGCGCCAAGGGTAGGGCCCGCCGATGCGGGCTTGGGCGAAGACGAAATCGAGGACGTACTTGAGGTCTCGGTCGAGGGCGGCGCTGAGGTGTCGGTCGGCGTCGCGGTTGCTGGCGAGGTCGTGGGCGAGGGCGAGGGCGCTGGTGTGGGCGCGTTCGAGGCGGCAAGCGAGGGCGCGGGCCTGATCATCGCTGGCGTGGTAATGGGCGTGGGCGCGAGCGCCGGCGAAGGCACGCTCTAGGACGCTGGCGAGGGCGTGGGCGTTGGTGCTGAGCTGTGCCCTATCATTGTCAGTCGGCCTCATGCCGGCCTCCCCTCAGGCAGTGCAAAGCTCGCAATGCCGGCGTAAAATTCTCGCCCGTGCGCGAGTGCTCGGCGACCATCGACATCGATGCGGAAATAGCGGACGCGACCATCTTCGTCCTCGTCGTCCCTCACTTTGACCCACCCGTCCTCTCTCAATCGGCGAAAAGTGGTATAGAGCGTGCCGTAGGAAATCGGTTTGCCGGTTTCCTGCTGATAGAGCTTGGCCACTTCGCGGCCCGACCGCTCTCGGTCTGCCACGAGCGCCAGAAGCTGCATTTGCATTGGTGATGGCAAATTCATACAGGCAGTATGCAATTGCATACTGTTTTTGTCAAGCGAGAAAACGAACGCCTCTTGCGTTCCGGATTGCGCGCCTGAAAAAGGCGCAGGAGAAGCAACAACCACCAGTGCCAAAGGCTCTCGAATGTTTTGAGAGGCATTTGCTTCCGGGCATCGAGTGGCTCGACGGGGGTAAATGTGTCGATCGCGAGGAAGTTTTTGGCAGTAAAACGGGTTCCGCAGAGCCGCATATTTCGAAACGGAGCAGCTGAATTCGATTACCTGAACGAGTCCGATAAAATGAGGATAAGAAAAAACATGCGATTGGCCGGGACTCACCCATTTACATCAGCGACGGAGTGGGCGCGCGGACTCGCCTGGCCGGCCATCAGTCCAATTCGTTTCAGAAGGGTCGCTATATCAAAGTCCACAGTCGCCACTCGCAAGAGATCCTCAAGTGAAAATTGCCGCCCCAGGGCGTGCGCGTTCATCGGCTTTTCATAACCTGGCCACCGGCTTTTTAACTTTTTTTCCCCTGACGCGGCATCGGGAATTTCCCGCTCCATGCCAGGGATCATTCGTAACAACAGGCCTTCATGGTTTGGACTTTGCACACACACGGTAATTTTATGTTTGGCTGCCGCACGTCTTAATTTTTCAATTGTCCAGTCGCCTTGCTCCGCGCGGTCACCGTCCACGATAAGAAAGCGGTCTCGGTAAGCCCCTTTGGTTCTGCAACGCCGCTTGTGCAGACGCACGGCCTTTTCCAGCATTGATTTGAACCCGCCGCCGCCGAGAGGGAAGCCATCCAGATGAATGTGCGGTTGCTTTTCAGACAGCCCTTGCAGCCAGGTGACGAAGGACTGTTCACTCTCACCCTCGACTGCCACAAAGAATCGGGCACGTTTTTTGATGATTCGCGCCGACATGAATCAGCCGATATGCGGCACAGCCCCAAGTTCGCCAGAGAGGTATTTTTTCATCAGGCTCGGCTCGCGGCGCAGCCCTTTGATTTCGCGCGCGCCATAAATTCGCGTTGGTTTGCCGCTCGGCTTTTCGGAAAAGAATACCTGCTCTTTTTCCAGTTCATCAAGAATCGCCGGATTATGAGCGGTAAACAGAAGCTGCGCCCCTTTCGGGTTGCGCTTTTTGTCGTAAAACCAGCGGAACAGTTCGGGGATCAGCAGAGGATGAACGTCAGTGTCCAATTCATCAATCACGGCCACGCCACCGTTATCCAGCACGAATTGGAGGATTGGAAAAATCTCGATAAAGCGTCGAGTTCCCGCTGATTCCTGGGCATGCACAATGTCGCAATCGAGTCCATAATGCTTGAATGTCGCAATCGGGCCGAGGTTGCCTGGTTGAAGCTTCATTTCTTCTAGTCCCAAATCGAGCCGGCTGAGTTCGCGGTTCAAACGCTGGAGGTAATCGGGACGTTGGGCGTAGAAAGACAAGGCGTGGTTGATCCCTCCAATCGCTTTGTCCAGCCCGACGATGTTGGTTTGCAGCCCCCGAAGCCCTAAAATGAGATCGCTGGAAAGTTTGTGGTTAAGCTGCGCCAGAGTGCTGATGACGCTTGCATTCGGGCGGATGCTCTGAACGCGCGAATCACGATTCGTTATGCCGAACTCACGACCAAAAGTGAATTTTTGCTGATGACGTTCAAAAATCCTGCGGAATTTTCCATGCGGCGCGTAGGAGAGCGATTCGTGCCCCACCTCGCTGCCAAACTTATTTGGCTGGTGGCCGATATGCAGCTCGTACCGAAATGGGGCATGAGGCGCGTTTTCCGCAAGCTGGCCGTCGTATTCAATGATGATTTTTGAGGGGCGATTCCACCAATTGTTGTGCGCGTATGGATTGAAATACGGAATGGCATTGTTGGGCGGCAGTTTAAAGCTATGCTCCAAAAACGTTGCTGTGGCCGTGATGGCGCGGAGAACAGTAGATTTGCCGGATGCGTTTGGCCCGTAAATCCCGATGATCAACGGCAAACGCTGGCCAGGGAGCGCCCGCGAATCCCGGAAGCAGCCCAAGTCCGGGGCATTTGCCGGCACCCAAAAATTCAGCTCCTGCCTGTCGGCCACGGAGAAGAAGTTCTCTATGGTGATATTATGTATCATATTTGTGATGTTTGCATGTTTTGTGTAGAACGTCAACTTTAAAATACGTTAAGTCGATAAATACAGGCAAATTATTACATAAATACGTAATCAGCGGTTAGTCTTCTGGTTCATGGCGTTGCTGGGTTCCTGCTTGGATTTTCTGAGTGAATGGGGTTCGGCGGGAGCCTCACCCTACCGATTTTGGGTTTCGGCGTCCCTGGCGGGACGCAGGGGGTGATTTGGCGCGAGCAAGGGGTGGTTGTCCCACCGCCGTGGGATTAAGCGATGCTGTCACGGCGAACCGGGGCGATTGCCCGGCTTTTGCCTTGCGACGCTGCTGCGGCTGGGGCGTTGCCCACAGCCGCGCTCCGTGTGCTTTTCGCTCGGCCGGGCCAGGTAGTCTGCGGTTAACCCAATTTTTTTCACTTTTTCCGCCAAATTGCCCACGGTGGGTTAGGCGCTGCGCGCGGCGTATGAGAGGATGGCGGGCGCATGTCGATGCAAAGCGAAGGCAGAAGGCAGAATGCGGAAGGCAGAAGTGGGGAGAATCCTGACTCTGGAATCCGCGATAAATGGCTTGGGCGCAGGGGCTTGCGGATGCTGGGGAGGAACCGCGAAATACGCCGAATACCCGAAAGCAAAGGCGAAGTCACGGCTCGGCCTCTCCCCCAGCCCCTCTCCATCGGATGGAGAGGGTGGCCGCAGGCAGGGAAAGTCACGGCTCGGCGGGAGCCTCGCCCTACCGGTTGGACGGCGGTCGGGGGCCCCGGTCGGGGCGAACCATTACCCGTTCAAATTTCTCACAGTGAGAAATTTGCTATCCCCCACGGCTGCAAGCACTTATGCCTATGTCTCAGTTAACTCTTTACAATGTGGAAACCGAGGTCACGGCTCGGCCTGTCGCCATTCAATGGAGAGGGTGGCCATGCCTACCGGCAGGCAGGCCGTACGCCGGGAAAGTCACGGCGCGGCCTCTCCCCCAGCCCCTCTCCATCAAATGGAGAGGGCTGGAGTTTGGCTTTTACTAGATAAAGTTACGCGGGGCTTATTTTTTTGTTGCGTGTATCTAGTTATATGACTAGTGTTTTTCATTATGGGTTACCTAACTAAAGTTCAGCTCATTCAACGCAAGCAAAGC
>WNGQ01000257.1_pt1 | contig 53559 bp, 43 predicted proteins | sample 5407661 | NCBI WGS metagenome assembly WNGQ01 (sample SAMN13153382, study PRJNA577476) | soil metagenome | isolation source: 60 cm soil or saprolite under Garry oak tree replicate 2 | place: USA:California | collected 2016-06-15 | reverse complement strand
CGACCATGTGTTCTGTCCATCGCGTCCGCGGTGCGCGAGCGCGGCCAGCATCCGCTGGAGGACGAGGGTCTCGGCGCTCCCACCGTCGAGAGCGAGAAGACCTGCGAGGCCACTCATGGGGCGCTCAGAGACACTGCATGTTCATCATTCCGGAGCCCCCATCGTTGCCCACGGTCGCGCTGCCCTGCGTGAGCTTGGAGATGCTGCCATAGCTCACCAGACGGGGTGTCTCGTAGGTCTTCCGGGATGGCCGAGGACCATCGGGCTCGGATGCCTCTTTCGTCTCCATCATCTGTCTCCTTTCAAGTCAGGGGGGAGCGGGCGCCGCTCCTCCCCCGACACCCCCCCACCGATCAACCAATTAAGTCAGGGGGGAGCGGGCGCCGCTCCTCCCCCGACACTTCTCCACCGATCAATAAAATCTCAAATCGGTCGATCGGGCCTCCTGCCGTCAGCGCGAGATCCCCGCAGGCGACCCACGCGTGCGCCTCGAAGGCGCCCGGGACTTTCGTGCCGCCCTTCCACGTGCCCCCGATGACCAGCCGGGCCGCCTCGCCTCTCCGCCGAAGGAGCCGGCACAAGACGAGGGCCCGGGCGAGACACGTGGTGCCCACGAGGTGGTGGCGGGCCGCCGCCTCCACGAGAGCCGCCACGCGCTCAGGTGTCGCGGTGTCGGCGCGCCGTCTGCTCGTCGTCCCGCCCTCGGCCCAGCCACGCAGCCTGCGGAAGGGCACGAGGGCCAGGGCGAGAGGCGCCACTGCGAGGGTCAGCCAGGCGGCCGAGAGAAGTCGTCGCTCCTGCCGTGTCAGTCGACGGGCCCGGAGAAGAAGACCAGGGGCCATCTCAGCGCCCTTCACGGGCGACGACCAGGAGTCCCTTGTCGCGAAGCTCGCGGGCTAGGCTCAGGACATCCCGCTCGAGCTGCTCCCGGGGGACGGCGTACTCGCGCTCCATGGCCTCGCAGACCTTGCGGAGCGAGCCCAGCTCGCTCACGAGGGTCCAGACCCGGCTCCCCACCTGGTTGAGCCCGAAGTACGTGGCGCTCTCGAGATCCAGGAGCACGAACTCGCCCTCGACCTCGCGGCTCACCACCTCGGGATTCTGGGATACGCGGGTGTCGAGCGAGAGACGGCCCACGGCTAGGCCGCCCATTCCGCGGGAACGAGCGCGGGGAGCCAGCGCTGGGCGCGCCGCCGCACGATGCGCGCGACGTGGTGACCGACGAACCGCGCGGCGGACGCGGGCCGATCGCAGAGGGCGGCCATCACCAGGAGCTGGCGCAACGTCACGAGCGGTCCCGCCGCGGGAGGGGCGACCCGGCCATCCACGAATCTTGCCACGAGACGGCGGCCGAGCCGAGCGGGCGCGCGGCCGGTCGCTGCGGCCGGCGCCGTCACGCCCAGCCGTCGCTTCAGCACATCGCGGGTGAGCGCCCAGGCCGCCTCGACGCCGAAGGCGCGCGCGCGCTCTGCAAGCAGAGCCCAGTCGAGGCGGGGATTCCGGCTCATGAAGAGCTTGAGATCGTAGAGCCAGAGAAGCCGGTCGAAGCAGTGACCGGCCGCGTGAACCCCCAGATACAGAAGCTCGTCTTCGGGGGCGAGCACCCAGCACGGAGCGCCTCCCCCCGTGTGATGGGCGCGCGCCCGGGCCAGCAGCGCTTCCGCGGGCAGGGTGACGCCGAAGCCGACGTAGGCGCGGAAGTGCAGCTCGATCACGGGCGGGCAGCGGCCGGCCAGATGCAGATGGTGGTGATGGCGGCGGGCGTAGAGCGCGGCGAGGCCGTCTTCGAGCTCATAGCCGAGCGGCTCGAGGGCGCGGGCCGCCCGCTCGATGTCTCTCTCCGCGATGAGGAGGTCGAGGTCCGTGCAGCGGCGCATGGCGGCTTCGGGATAGAGACGCTCGGCGAGAGCCGGGCCCTTGAGCGCTACCGTCTGGATGCCGGCCGCGTCGAGGGCGAGGAGGGCCCGGTCGAGCGCGCGGGCGACGTTGGCCTGCCACAGGCGCTCCACCGCCTCCAAACGCTCGAGCAATCGCCGCGCGTCCTCCGGCACGGGAATCCTGGCGAGGACGATCTCGCGTCGCAGGATGCCGAGCACGCCGTCACGCCCCGCGCTCTCGACGAGCGTGATCCAGTCGGTGACGTCGCGGCAGAGCGCATCGAAGCGCTCCGGCGCCTCCGGAATGGTGGCCATCAGCCGATCCAGGGCGGCGGTCACGGCTGCGCGAGCCTCGCCACGACCTGGCGGGCCTCGCCGTGGCCGGGCTCGAGCGAGAGGACGCGACGGTACTCGCCGAGCGCTCGGTCGCGATCGCCCGTCTTGAGATAGGCGCGCGCCAGGGCCACCCGCATGTGGACGTTGCGTGGCTCCTGCTCCACGAGCCGCTGCCATTCGGCCAGGCCCTGCACGTACTGCTCGGCCTCCCAGAGGCGCTCGGCCAGCCTGACGCGGTAGGTGACCGCGCGCGCGTCGAGGGCCACGGCCTGGCCATAGGCTTCGAGCGCGCGCGCGCGCTCGCCCGTGGCCTCGAGCGCCTGCGCGTGCGCGAAGTGGCCCGCGGCGTCGAGAGGACCTTCGGCGCGCGCGCGGTCCCATTCCGCGCGCGCGGCCGGCCATCGCCCCTCGTCGCTGAGGCGCTGCGCCAGCGCGCGACGGTAGCGTGCCGTCGAGAGCTTGGAGTCGAGGCCCAGCCGGGAGGAGACGATGGCGCGGAGGGCCGGAGTCTCGGCGACGAACACGAGCCGCTCGCCCGCGCTCTGACGCGCCTGGGCGCTCTGCAGCGCTTCGCTGAAGGCCGCGAGCGCTTCCGGCCGGCCGAGGGCGGCGAGGGCGCGGGCCCGGGTGAGCAAGAGCTCGGGATGGCCGGGCGAGCGGGCGAGCGCGGCATCCGTCTGCGCGAGGGCGCGCGCGGGCTGGCGTATGCCCAGGAGCAACTGCGCCCAGGCCCAGCGGATCGCCGTCGCCTCGTCCGTCCCGGCACTCTGGAGGGCCCGCTCGTAGAGGGCATCCGCCTCGCGCAGGAAGCCGCGGCTCTCGAGCTGGGCGGCGAGAGCCGTCAGCGTCGCGGGGCGCGCCGGGACGAGGTCCGCCCATTGCGCCACCGCGAGCCCGCGTGGAGCCAGTCTGTCCACGAGATCGGGCAAGAGGGCGGGATCGAGATCGACCGCCCGGCGTCCGGCCGCGAGAGCGACATCCAGGCCCGAGGCTTCTCCCGTGAGATTCAACGCGGCCTGCGAGCGATAGAGGTACGGGTTCTCCGGCTGAAGCGCGACGGCGCGCTGCATGGACAGGAGGGCGGCTCGATGGAGATCGGCGCCGCCATCGCCGCGAGCCGCCGACTGCAGCTCGAGGGCCCAGGCGAGCCGCTCGTGGACGAAGGGATTGGACGGCGTCGAGGCGAGCAGCCGCCGGAGATCCGTCACCGCCGCCGTTGCGAGCGCCTGCGCTTCGGGCGGGGCCTGCTCGCCGGGGGCCCGCGCGGCCAGGAGTCGGCGCGCCTCGGCCAGTCCGGACTGCGCGCGCTCCGCGGGCGCCGCCTCGACCCGCGCGGGGCCGATGATCCAGGGCACGAGCCCGGACGCCAAGCCGAGGGCGACGGCCGAGGCCACGACCCGCTGCGCGAGCCCCGATCCCAGCGAGCGCCCTCTGATGACCTCGACGGGAATGGGCCCCGCGCCGGTGAAGCGCGTGTGCATGGCCGTGGTTGCGAGCCCGAGACACGCCGCGGCCAGGATGCCGTCGGCGGGAATGCGCGCGGGGAAGTCGACCGCGCTGTGGACGAGGAGGGCGACGACGGCGCCGAGCGCGCCGATGGCGATGCCGACGCTGAAGGGATCACTCCTCCGCGCGTCCGTGTCGCGGCCCACGGGGCAGCGGCCACGACCGAGAAGATGAGCGCCCACGAGGTCGCGGGCGACCCGTCCCGCCGCCCAGAGGGCGAGCGCCGCCCCCAGAGGTCCCGTCTCGATCAGGAGCTGGAGGAGATCGCTGTGCGCGTACGGAAAGTACATGTGCCCGGCGCCGAGCGCCGAGGGCTGGAAGTGGAAGAAGGCTTCCTTGTAGGCGCCCAGCCCCACCCCGAAGGTCGGGAAGACGGCCAGCATGGGCAGGGTCGCCTGCCACTGGAGCACGCGACCGAGCGCGTCGGCCGAGCCCACGCGATGGAGCAGCGGGCCGAGCCCGATCCAGAGACCATAGCCCAGGATCATCGCGCCGAGGGCGCATGCCAAGGCGAGCGAGCGTCGAAGGCGACCGAGACGGGCCGCGGCGAGCAGGCCGAGCGCGCCCGTCACGGCCAGGCTCACGAGGGCGCCGCGGCTCAGCGTCAAGACCATGGCGAGGATCATGAGCCCGACGCCGAAGGCGGGTAGATGGCGGCGAAGCGCGGCCTCCCGGTCCCGCGGCGAGCGGACGATGTCTGCGAGGCGGCCCGACTCGCTCCGCGCCTGGCCGCGGCGCGCGGCGAGGTAGCCCATGCCCAAGCAGACCAGCATGAGGAGCCAGGTCGCGCAGTGGTCGGGATTGGCGAAGGGGCCCGTCAAGCGCCCGCTCAGCCTCTCCGCGCGCCAGCGGAAGACCCAGTCCTCGCGCGCGAGAAAATCCACGAGCGAAGCGAAGGCGACCACGCCACCCGTCACGAGCAGGGTGCGCACGAGGCGCTCCACGTCCGCGCGACGGCGGACGACGTTGACGACGACGGCGTAGACGCCGACGTAGGTGAGGAAGAGGAGGAGGGCGCGCGTGGTGTCGCCGGGCGAGACCGTGCCCACGAAGAGAAAGCGCGCGGGCAAGAAGGCCGCCGACTCGGGAGAGGCGAGGGCCCAGCGGAGAAGGGGACCCGGACCGAGGACGAGCTGGGTCGCGATCAGAACGATCAGGAGGCCCACGGGCCGGTCGAGGGCCGTACGTCGCCACTCGAGCCGGCCCGCGACGACCATGCCGAGGACCCAGGCGAGGGCGGAGAGGAGGACCAGGAGCTGCGTGGCGGCGAGGAGCCAGCCCGCGTGCGCGCCGCCCGCCAGGGCCGGCCACAGGAGGGCCGCGTAGAGAAGCCAGATGCTCGCGGACTCGAGCGGTACCGCCGCGCTCTCACCCCTTGTGATCGCTGCCGTAGTAGGCATCGTAGTAGCGGCCGTGGTCAGCGTAGTAGCCGCTGTTCCGCGCGTCCACCCGGTTCAAGAGAACGCCAAGGATCCGGCCCTTGACCGCGTCGATCTGCTCGGCCGCGCGCCGCGCCGCCTCCGCCGATGTCTTGCCCCCGCGCACGACCAGGATGACGCCGTCCATCTGGGCGGCGAGGGCCACCGCGTCCGAGACGGAGAGCACGGGCGGCGTATCGATGACGATGAGATCGAAGACGCGCGTGGCCGCCTCCATGAGGTCGTGCATCCGTCGCGAGGCGGCCAGCTCGGCGTGGTTGGGCGGCAGGGGCCCGCTCACCACCACGGAGAGGTTGGGCACGCGCGTGGGAATGGCCACGTCGGCCAGGCTCTTGCCCTCGATCATGGTCGTGGTCAGGCCGCGCTGGTTGTCGAGACCGAAGATCCTGTGGAGGGTGGGCTTGCGCAGGTCACCGTCCACGAGGAGGACGCGCGAGCCCGACTGCGCGCACACGGCGGCGAAGTTGGCCGCCGTGGTCGTCTTGCCCTCCCCGGGCGTGGCGGAGGTGATGACGATCGTCTTGCAGGGCCGATCGAGGCCCGCGAACTGGATGTTGGTCCGGAGCGTCCGGTACGCCTCGGCAGCGGCGGACTTGGGCGCCGTCTCCGTCACGAGAGCGGTGGGCGTCCCGGACCCGGCCTGTGGCTGGCGGGGGCGTCTCATCTCAGCGCCTCGACGCGAACGCGGGGACGACGGCGATCACGGGCAGGCCGAGCAACCGCTCGACGTCCTCCGGTGACTTGACGCTGCGGTCGAAGTACTCGACGCCCACCACGGCGGCCACGCCCAGCCCCAGCCCGAGGAGCACGCTCATCACGAGCCCAAAGGTCTTGCGCGGGCGCACGGGGATTCCCGGCACGGGCGCGTCCTCGACCACGCGCGCGTTGTTGGTGTCGAGGCCGCCCGCCACGCCCGTCTCCTTCAGGCGCTTGAGCATCGCCTCGTACAGCTGCTGGTTCGAATCCGCCTCGCGCTGGAGGGCGGAGTACTCGATCTCCTTCTCGTTGAGCTCCTGGCCTTCGGAGCGCAGCCGGTTCACCGCGCCCATCAGGCTGTCCTCGCGCGCCCGGGCGACCTTGTACTCGGTGTCGAGGGCGCGCAGGGACTTCTGGATCTCCGCGTCCATGCGCTGGGCGAGCTGCTGGATCTGCGCGTCCACCTTGAGAACCTCGGGGTGCTTGTCCTTGTAGGTCTGGAGGAGCTTGGAGCGCTGGACCTGGAGGTCCGCCATCTCGGCCTTGAGCTTGCCGATGAGAGGGTCCTCGATGGACGTGGTGAGGCTGTCCGTGCTCGCCTGCTCCTTGGCGATGCGGTTCAGCTCGCGCAGCTTGGACTCGATGGACAGCCGCCGCGCCTGCGCGTCCAGGTGCGAGCGGTTGACCTCCTGGGCCTTCTGCGCGGTCAGCACGCGCTGCTCCTGGATGCCGAGAATGCCCGCCTTGACCCGATAGTTCTGCAGCGCGACCGACGACTCCTCGACCTTGGTCTTGAGCGAGGACATCTGCTCGTTCAGCCACACGAGAGCGTCGCGCGAGCCCTTGAGCTTGGAGTCGAGGTTGTACTTGACGTAGGCCTGCGCCACCGTCGTGGCCACCTCGGCGGCGAGGACGGGATCGGAGTGCTCGAAGCGGACGAGGACGAGCTGCGTGTTGCGGATGGGCTCGACGGACACCACGCCCATGTGCTTGACTCGCGGATCCGTGCCCGCGCCGAGGGCAGCGAGGGCGGCCGAGCGGCCCTGGCGCTTGAGGGCGGCCACGGTGTTTTCCATCACGGGGCGGCTCGTCATCAGCGCGTACTGCGTCCGGTAGTACTCGAGGGAGCCCATGCCGGGATTGGTGATCTCCTGGATGTTCAGGATCTTGGGCAGCTCGGGCTCGATGAGCACGGTGGCCGAGGCCTGGTAGATGGGCGTCTGGGCGAGGGTCCAGATCGCCCCCGTCACCGCCGTGAGGAGGAAGACGGCGGTGAGGAGCCACCGGTGCTTCCACAGCATCCGGAGGTAGTCGTTCAGGTGCGCCTGGCCCTGCGTCTCGCGCGGCTCGAAGCTCATGTGCTCATCTCGGGACAAACCCCTTCACCTTGGGCTCCACCACTAAAAAAAACTTTCCGGCACCACCACCACGTCGTTCTCCCGGAGGGAGATGGCCCGGTCGCGCTGGCCTCGCTTGATCACGTCGTTCATGTCCACGCTGATGACTTCCTGGCCTCCCGCCGCCGTGCTCCGGATGACCCGCACCCGGCCCGGCGAGGCCTTGTCGGTGAAGCCGCCGGCCAGGGTGATGCCCTCGAGGATGTTGGTCTCCTTGTCGAGCGGGTAGGCGCCGGGCTTCTTGACCTCGCCGAAGACGAAGAACGTGTTGCCCTTGGGGATGACGATGGAGTCGCCGTCCATCACCGCGACGTTCTCGGTCGGGTCGCCCGCCATGACGCGCGCCACGTCGAGACGCCTGGTCGTGGGGGCGCCGCCTGGCTGGCCCGTGGCGCCTTTTCCGCTGTCGCCGCGGACGAGCAAGACCTGGGTGCCCGCGGTCTTCGAGAGTCCGCCCGCTCGAGAAAGGACGTCGCGGACGGTGGTCGGTCCCTGGAGGTAGTAGGCCCCCGGCTTGTCGGCCTCGCCGTTGACGTGCACCTTCTGAGACTGGAATTCCTTGACGGAGACGAGGACCTGCGGGTTCACGAGGTAGTCCTTCTCGAGGGCGGTGCGAAGCGCGGCGGCAAAGGCCGTGGGGGTGAGCCCGGCGGCCTTGACCCTGCCCACGAGGGGAATCGCGGCATAGCCGTCGGGATCGACGGGATACTCCTTGGAGAGATCGTCCTGGCCCCACACCGTGACCTTGAGAACGTCGCGCGAGCCGATGACGTACTCCTCGGCCGGGGCCAGAGCGACCGGACCCACGGCGAGCAGGAGCGCCAGGAGCAGGGAGAGCGAGCGTGGCATCGTGGTCACCATTCCTCTCTTCATTTGTATCTCAACCAGCCTCTAGAATTGCAGAGTTATCCTTCCGGAGATCTTGCTGTCCTCGTAGTTGAAGGGCCGGAAGTTCGAGGCGCGGCTCTGGAACGCGTAGTCGAGACCGGTCCGGAGCCAGGGCTGGATGGCGTACTCCAGCCCGAGGGTGCCTCCCGCCAGGGAGTCGTGACGCCACTTGGTCCGCATGGCATCGAGAGGCTGGCGGGTGTTGTAGTCGTTGGTGCCCACGGCCGTCCGGAAGGTGGCGGAGAGCTTTCTCGAGAACTCCTGACGCACGCCGAAGGTGGCCGAGCTGCTGACGTAGTACTGGGCTCCCTCGAACACCGATTCCTGCACGCTCCGGTCGGTATCCAGGGTGAAGGTGGTCCGATCGCTCATCCGGAAGATCCAGCCTCCCCCCATGGTGAGACCGGTGAAGTTCGGTGACACGCCCGAGATCTCCTCCCGATGCAGGATTCCGATCCGGAAGGTCGAGGAAAGCTTGGAGGTGACCTCCCCGCGCACCTGGAAGGTCACGATGTGCGTGCGCACGTCGCGCTCCGTGGCGGAGATGAAGGTCTTGGTGCCGTACTGGTAGCCCAGCCCGAGATCGGCGGCGGGCCGGAATTTCCAGAAGACCGTCAGCCCGGCCACGTGCTCGTCCCGATCGAGCTGCTTGACGGTCTGGTTCTGCTGGGCCTGGGCGCCGGCATTGGCGGCGTTGCTGCTGTCGCTGCCGGGGAAGCTGATGTGGGTCCAGGTGTAGTTCCCGCCCAGGGAGAACCGATCGGTCAGCCTGTACTCCGCGGTGGGGGCGAGCGTGTTGGCGTTGCTCTTGATGGGGCCCGTGAGCTCCGTGCCCGGGGGAACGGTGGTCTGGACGTAGTCGTCCCGGAACATGAGCTGGAGCTTGGCCAGCGTGAGCTTCCCCTGGCCGACGAAGTTGTGGTTGACGGTGTCGAGCCCCTGGAGGTCGAAGTAGTGGAGGATCTCCGCCCGGTAGCCCGCCGCGAGCTGGAGCGTTCCTCGCCCGTACTCCACCAGGAATCCCGGCGTGGTGCGCGAGATCATGCTGCTCTTCTCGCCGGACGCCGTCTGGAAGACGTTGGTCTCGTACTCGATGCGCTCGGACAGGAACGGCGTCATGGTCAGCCCGGGCAGCCATTCCTCGAGATTGAGCGCTCCCGCCGGTGAAATCGGTGCGACCAGCAGGGTGACCGCCGCCAGAGCCGAAAAGCCAAGTCGTCGCATGCCCACGCCGAGGGTTTCGCCCCATCACCAGGGAGCGCGAGAGGTCATGCGTGGGTCCGCCTTCGGAGTCTGGACACGACGGTGCCGGGCCGGCTCGCGCCTAGGGGCACGGCGGGCTGGCGCAGCTCTGTCTCGGGCCCAGCGTGCTGTCGAGGCCAATGCTGTTGCCGGGCAGCGGAGTGGGCGGACTCGACGCCGCTTCCAGCTGCGCGGCCAGGGCTCCGCCCGCCGCGTCATTGATCGCCGCGACCAGGGCGGGCGCGGCCGCGATGGCGCAGGCCACGATCTGCGGTCGCGCCAGCGGAGCGAGGGCGACCGCTGCGCTCACGATGGCCGGCACCACTCCCGGCTGCTCGGGCGCGGGCACGGCCCGGACGGCCGCGCAGGCCACCGCCGGCGCGAACGGCGTGCGATCGGGCACGGCGAGGGCGGCAATGGCGGAGGTGACGACGCTCGGGGCCAGGGCTCGGCGATCCGCGGGCTGAAGAATGCCCACGACGGCGGCCACGATGGGAGCGGCGTCTTCGGACCGTCCGGCCGCGACCGCCTGCGCCGTGGCCTGGGGCGCTCCGGCGGGATTCGCCTCGACGGAACGGACCACCTCGGCCGTGGACAGGGGAGCCGCGGGCGCCGGTGGCTGGGCCGCCGCGGTGGCGAACGACCAGGCGGCCAGGGTCAGGACGAGCGCGGCGATCGTGCGCCCTCGGAGACCGATGGCCGTGATGCCCATGACTAGCGCGAGCCCGTGGGGCGCGCCAGGAAGCGCGGGCGCAGTCGCGCGATGGCGGGATTGGCGGCGGGGCGCCGCTCGGACCGCTCGAGATCCGCGAGCACGCCGGGCAGATCGCGGAGACGCTCGATGACGGCGTCGGGAGTGTAGCGCGATGCCCAGCCCTGGCCGGGGGCGAGCTGGATCACCCGCAGGCCCGCCGCGCGCGCGCCCTCGACGTCCAGGATGGGGTCGTCGCCCACGTGCACGACCTCCTTGCGATCCATGCCGAGGCGCTCGAGGGCGATGTCGAAGATCGCCGGATCGGGCTTGCGCACCCCGCACTCGTCCGAGAACACCGTGGCCGCGAAGCGATTGAGCACGCCCTGGCGCTTCAGGATGGTGCGGAGAACCTCGCCGGGGGTGCGCAGCGTGTTCGAGACGAGCCCCACCGCGATGTCGCGCTCGCGAAGCGCCTCGAGCACTCGACCCGTGCCCTCGTCGAGCGAGGGCGGCGCGAGGAGGGCGGGGCTCGAATACGCAGTGGTCAGCGCGATGATCGCCTCGGAGCCCACGCGTCCGGGCAGCGCGGGATCCACGGCCTGGAGAAGGAGCGTGACGTGCCGCTCCACGGGGACGTCGCGCCATCTGCGCCAGATGCGCGCGAGATGACGACCCGACTCGCCGTAGGCGCGCGCGAGGTCGGCGGCGGGCACGCGGAAGCCGAAGCGCAACAGCGTGGTCTCGAGTCCGGCCAATCGCTCGCGGCGATAACGCTCGTCGGTTGAAGGACTGTCGACGACGACGGTGCCCCAGAGATCGATCGTCACCGCTTTGATCATGTGGTCTGCGTGTCCTCCGCTTCCATGGCGCAGATGTTGCACTTCACATGCCACGACTGAGCCATGAGAGAGCCCGGCTGCGGACACCGCAACTCTTCACCGCTCGACGATGAGCGGATCTCGCGGACTGGACCTCAGAGGTTAGCACCTCGGGTCCAAAACGTTGGCTAGATGGCCATGAGAGAAGTGGAAATCAATGAAGGAGTTCCGGGGGCTGAGATGGCGCCCGCCTGGCCTCTCTGGCCCATCAATCTGGAGGGTTTCTGGGCTGCCGGCGGGCCCTCAAACGAGCCTTTAGAGCCCGCTTCTACAAATTTTGGAGATCGCCAGGACCCGCCGGAAAAGCCGAAATCTGGCACGAGCCTGACGTCCACGGGTAACCCTTCCTTAATATGCGGCCCGTCCGCAGACCCTTCCGTAGATTAGGTCTCGAATGAAGTCCGAGGATCCTTCCGCCTTCTCACCTCGTCCTCGCTGATCGGAGCCCCCGTCATGTGCGGCCTCGCTGGCCTGATGAGACTGGACGGGCGTGTGACCGTAGAAGACGTCGGCGCGGTGCTCCGGATGCTGGACGCTCAGGACCATCGAGGTCCCGATGACTGGGGGCTGCTGCTTCCCGACGCAGCGGCGAGGAGCCGTGAGCTGGGCCCGCTCCTCGGCCGACTCGATCCCGCCCACGTGATGACTTATCCCGTCGAGAGATCGTCAGCGACGACGGTGCTGGGAGTCCGCCGTCTCGCCATCCTCGATCGCTCGCCGCGCGGCCGCATGCCCATGGGCTCAGCCAACCGGCGCGGGTGGCTCGCCTACAACGGAGAGACGTACAACTATCGCGAGCTGCGCGCCGAGCTCGGCCCGGCCGAGAGCTTCAGCTCGGGGAGCGACACCGAGGTGCTGCTCCGCGCCTTCGACACGTGGGGAGAGGCGGCGCTCGCCCGGCTGCGGGGCATGTTCGGGCTCGCATATTTTCAGGCGGGGCCCACGCCCACGCTTCTCCTCGCCCGCGACCGGTTCGGCATCAAGCCGCTCTACTGGCATGAGGACCGCCGGCGCGTGCTCTTCGCTTCCGAGGTCACGGCCATCGTCCGCGGCGGCCTGGTGCCCGACGAGGCCAGCGGCGAAGCTCTCGCGCGCTTTCTCGAGTGGGGAAGCGTGCCGTCGCCCCTGACCACGGTCAAGGACGTGCGCGCCCTCCCGCCCGGGCACATCCTGAAGATCAGCTCCCGCGGCGCCCGCGTCGAGCGCTACTGGGATCTCGACGGCGCCGTGGAAGCCGCGCGGCGGGCGGCGCCGCGGGCGGCCGCGGACGCGGTCGTCGCGACCCGCGAGCGGCTCGAAGAGTCGGTGCGCCTGCACCTCGTCAGCGACGTGCCCCTCGGCGTCTTCCTCTCGGGAGGCATCGACTCGTCCGCGCTCGCGGCGCTGGCCGCGGAAGGCCGGCCGCAGCCCCTGACCACGCTCTCCGTGGCCTTCGAGGAGAGGGCTCTCTCGGAAGCGGCGTACGCCCGGCGCATGGCAGCGCGGGTCGGCGCCGATCACCACGAGGTGCTGCTGCGCGCGCCCGACGTCTTCGCCGACCTGGGCGCCTTCTTCGCTGCCATGGACCAGCCCACGGTCGACGGGCTCAATACCTGGTGCATCGCCCGCGCCGCTCGAGAAGCCGGGCTCACGGTGGTGCTCTCGGGCCTCGGGGGCGACGAGGTCTTCTGGGGCTACGATCATCTCCGGCGCACGGCCGCGCTCGGGCTCGCGCGCGCCGTGATGGCCGCGCTGCCCGCGGCCGTCCGTCGCGGAGTCACGCGGCTCGGGCCGATGGCCGGGGCCCTGCTGGCGCGACCGGGGCTCGATCGGCTCGCCGCCCTCGAGGCGCCGACGCCGCCGGGCGTCTACCATCTCGTTCGCGGACTCTTCCCGCGCGCTACCGTGAGGGATCTCCTCGGCGCCTCGGAGGGTGACCTCGAGGCGGCGGCGCCCGCGCTCACCGGGGACGCGCGACCGGGAGCCGGGGACCTGCGCGAGGCCTTGACGCGGCTCGAATTCAGCCACTATCTCGGCGACCAGCTCCTCCGCGACACCGACGTCATGGGCATGGCGCATTCCATCGAGGCGCGGGTGCCGTATCTCGACCACCGGCTCGTCGAGACCGTGCTCGGCCTGCCCGCCGCGCTCAAGCTGGATCGCGCGCGCCCGAAGCCGCTCCTCCTGGACGCCCTCGGTGATCGTCTCCCCCGCGAGATCTGGGATCGCCCGAAGATGGGCTTCACCTTTCCCATGGCCGCGTGGATGCGCGAGCGGGCCCCCGAGCTGGAGCGCCTCTGCCTCGAGGACAAGCGCCTGCAGCGGTCCGCCGTCGAAGCGGTGTGGAGCGCCTTCGCGGCCGGCCGCAGCCACTGGTCGCGGCCCTGGGCCCTCCTCGTGCTCGCGCGCTTCGGGCCCGATCGGCGCGAGCGGCTCGCCGCATGAGCGTCATGCTTGGACGAGACTCGGGAGCCGGAGTGCCCTGGGTCGTCATCGATCCCACTTCGAGTCGGCCTCTCGTCGAGGTCCGCGAGCTCTGGCACTATCGCGACCTCCTCTACTTCCTGACCTGGCGCGACATCTCGGTGCGCTACAAGCAGACCGTCCTGGGCTTCCTCTGGGCGATCCTTCAGCCCTTTCTCACCATGGTCGTGTTCGCGATCTTCCTCGGCCGGCTCGCCGGCATGCCGAGCGACGGCGTGCCTTATCCGGTCTTCTCCTATCTCGGGCTCTTGCCCTGGACATACTTCTCGGGCGCGGTCACCCGGGCGGGGACGAGCGTGGTCGGCAATGCGCATCTCCTCACGCGCGTGTACTTCCCGCGCGTGCTCGTGCCGCTGTCGGCGACCCTGTCCGCCCTCGTGGACTTCGCCATCGCCTCCCTCGTCCTCGGCGGCCTCATGGCCTGGTACGGCATCGTGCCCGCGCGCACCGCGGTCCTCCTGCTCCCCCTCGCCGCGCTCACCGCCCTCGCGGCCACCGGGATCGGCATGTGGCTCGCCGCCCTCAATGTCCGCTACCGGGACGTGCAGTACGCGATCCCGTTCCTCATGCAGCTCTGGATGTTCGCCACCCCGGTGGTCTATCCGACGAGCCTCGTGCCCGCGGGCTGGCAGCCCCTCTTCGCCCTCAATCCCATGACGGGAATCATCGACGCGTACCGGGCGGCGGTCCTGGGGACGGCGCTCGACTGGCCGAGCCTCGGCATCTCGACCCTGAGCGCCGCGGTGCTGGCCGCCCTCGGGGCCTGGCAGTTCCACCGCATGGAACAGAGCTTCGCGGACCAGGTCTAGCCATGAGCGCGCTCGCCATCCGTGTCCAGGGGCTCTCGAAGCGCTACCGCATCGGGGGCGCCGCGCCTGGTCCCGGCCATCTCCGCGAAGCGCTCATGGACATCCTCGCGGCGCCCTTCCGGCGATTGGGCCGGCCTCGCCTCGCCGCCGCCGACGATTTCTGGGCGCTTCGCGACGTGTCCTTCGACGTGCAGCAGGGTGAGGTGCTCGGCATCATCGGACGCAACGGGGCCGGGAAGAGCACGGCGCTGAAGATCATATCCCGGATCACCCCTCCCACGGCCGGCCGGGTCGAGCTGTACGGACGGATCGGCAGCCTCCTCGAGGTCGGAACGGGCTTTCACGGCGACCTCACGGGGCGCGAGAACATCTACCTGAACGGCACCATCCTCGGGATGCGCAAGTGGGAGATCGACCGGAAGTTCGACGAGATCGTGGCCTTCGCGGGCGTGGAGGCCTTCATCGACACGCCGGTCAAGCGCTACTCGAGCGGCATGTACATGCGACTGGCCTTCGCGGTGGCCGCGCACCTCGACACGGAGATCCTCCTCGTCGACGAGGTCCTGGCCGTGGGCGACCTCGAGTTCCAGCGCAAGTGCCTGGGCAAGATGGACGAGGTCGCCCGCACCGGCCGCACCGTCCTGTTCGTGAGCCACAACATGGCCGTCATGCGGCGCCTCTGTGGCCGGGGCATCCTGCTCGATCGCGGCCGGGTGGTGGCGAGCGGAACGATGGACACCGTGGCGGACCTCTACGCGCGGCCGGATCCCGAGGGTGACGCCGGGGCCCGCTTCGATCCCCGCGACCGGCACGGTGTCGGCTGGGCCAAGGTCACCGACGCGCGCATCGTGGACGAGCAGGGCGGCGCTCCCTCGAAGGTGATTCCGTGCGACGCCGACCTGCTCATTGACCTCTCGATCGAGGTCACCGACGGCATGCCCGCGGGCACCAGTCTCCGCGGGCTCGTCGTCGAGCTCATCGTCTGCTCCGACGACGGGCAGCCCCTGCTGAGCCTGATGAACGTGGACGATACCGGAGTCGCGCTGCCCGATGCCAGGAGCTGTCGGGTGCTCGTCCGCCTGCCGGGGCCGACCTTCGTGCCCGGGCGGTACCGGATCAACACCTTCGTGGGCGTTCCCTTCCTCCAGCACGTGGACGAGATCGCCGGGGCCCTCACCTTCGAGGTGGGGCCGCCCGCGGCGCCGTGGCGTCCGTACGATCTGTCCACGGCGCGGGGGCTCTTCTGCCGCAAGGCGGAGTGGAGCTGCCTTCAGCCGGCCGCTCCAGCACTGCGGTGGGACGAGACGGGCGCATGAGCCCACGCAACGCCTGGAGGACGTGACCGTGAACGCGCCCGCCAGTGTCGTGTGGGTCTTGCCCGACAAGCTGGGAGGGGTGGCGGTCAATGTCGCCGACGTCCTCGCCCATCGCGCCTCCCGTGGACCGGCCCATCACGTCGTGCTGACCGACAACCGCCTGAGCCACGACGTGCGGTTCGACGACCGGATGCGCGTCGACGGCCTGCACCGCGTCCAATACACGCTGCCGTCGGAAAATCTCCACGCCGTGCTGCGGCGGCTTGCGCGGGCCGTGCCGCCTGGACCTGGCGTCCTCGTCGCCAATGACTGGCTCGAGCTGGCCATGCTGTCGATCCACGATCCCGGGCGCATGGTCATCTTCATCCTGCACGGCGACTACGACTACTACTACGACCTCGCGGTTGCTCATGAGCCGTTGATCTCCGCCTTCGTCGTGCTCACGCGGTTCGGGCACGAGCATCTCTCGCAGCTGCTCCCGCACCGACGCGAGACGATCTTCCATCAACCGTTCGGCGTTCCCCGCGCCGCCCGCCTTCGGTCCGAGGGACTCGGCCACCTCCGGCTGCTCTTCGTGGGGCGGCTGGATCGTGCCAAGGGCGCGCACTTGCTTTCCGGGATCGATGCGCAGCTTCATCGCTCGGGCATTGCCGCCCGCTGGACCGTCGTGGGCGACGGCCCGTGCGCTGCCGAGGCGCGCACGGGTTGGGTGGAGCCCACCAGCGCTCTCTGGCTCGGCGCGCGCTCGAACCTCGAGGTGCTGAGCCTCTACGCTCATCACGACGTCCTCGTGTTGCCCAGTCGCGCCGAGGGATTGCCGCGAGCGGTGCTGGAGGGCATGTCGGCGGGGGTGGTCCCCGTGGTCAGCGACCTGCCGTGCGGGATCCGGGACATCGTCGAGCCCGGGCGCTCGGGTTTCCTGCCTCGACCCGGGGACGTCGCGGAGTTCGCCGAGGCCATCGCTGCGCTCGCCTCGGATCGCCGACGCCTCGAGGCAATGAGCCAGGCCGCGCACCAGGCGGTGCACGAGCGGTTCGACGTGCGCCACCACGCGGCGCGCTTCGAGGCGCTCTTTGCCCGGTGGGCCAGCCTCTTTCGTCCGCGCCCCGAGCACGTGGCGCTGCGCTACGGAAGCCGTCTCGATCAGCCCTGGCTCCCGAATGCCCTCGTCAAGACCCTGCGGGCCGTCCGCGGCGTCCGTCAGCCGGCGCAGGCGCGGTGATGGCCATTCGATCCACGAGTCGCGGCCGCATCCCCGAGATGGACGGGCTGAGGGCGCTCGCCATCGGCGCCGTCATGATCGAGCACTTCGCGGGCGGGCCCATTCGCCACATCCTCCCGTGGGGTGCCTTCGGGGTCCAGCCCTTCTTCGCCCTGAGCGGCTTCCTCATCACCAGCCTGCTCCTGGAGGCTCGGCGGCGCATGGACGAGGGAGGCGGGCTCGCCCAGGCCGTCCACAAGTTCCTGGCGGGACGCACGCTGAGGATCTTTCCCGTCTACTACCTCACGCTCGCCCTCACCGCGTTGCTGGGCGTCCAGGAGATCCGCGCGCACTTCCCGTGGTTCTTCTTCTACTCCTCGAACTTCCTCTTCGCCCGCGAAGAGATGTGGAGGGGACCCGGCTCGCACTTCTGGTCGCTGGCCGTCGAGGAGCAGTTCTATCTCTTCTGGCCCTGGGTCATCCTGCTCAGCCCGCGGCGCCTTCTGGGCCGGCTCGTGTGCGGCATGATCGCCATCGGTCCGGTTTCCCGACTGATCGTCCACGCCATGGGGCTGTCGGACGTCGCGGTCCTCGTGCTGCCCATGTGCAACCTCGACGTGCTCGGCACGGGCGCCCTCCTCGCCGTCGTGCGCGAGGACGAGGGCGAGAGACTGGCCCGGTGGGGTCTTCGGGTCGGGGCGCCCATCTCGCTCGTGCTGCTCGTGCTTCACGCCAGGCGCATGGCGCCCACGGTGGTCGTGGTCATGCTCTCGCTCGCCCTGTCGGCCGTCTGGCTGGCCGTCATTCGCTGGGCGGTGTCGGAGGGTGACGGCGTGATCCGGCGGGCGATCACGGCCGCTCCCCTGACCTACCTCGGCCGGATCAGCTACGGAGTGTACGTCTACCACCTGTTCATGCCGCTCCTGCTCTGGAACTGCCTCGGCCTGTACGACACGGTGGGGCCCGTGCCGGGGCTGGCCTTCGCGCTCCTCGTCGCCTTCTCCGTGGCTGCGGGGTCTCTCTCGTGGCACTTCTTCGAGAGGCCGCTCAGCCGTCTGCCGAAGCTCCGGATGTGGCGGCAGGCTCCTGCGTCATGAGTGCGCCCGCCGTCAGCGTTCTCATGACCGCCTTCAATCGCGAGCGCTACGTTGCCGAGGCCATCGAGAGCGTTCTCGGCCAGACCTTCGAGGACTTCGAGCTCGTGGTGGTGGACGACGCCTCCCACGATCGCACGGTGGACATCGCGCGGAAGTACGAGGCGGACCCGAGGGTCCGCGTGGTCGTCAACGAGCGCAACCTCGGCGACTATCCGAACCGGAATCGCGCGGCCGCCCTCGCTCGCGGCGAGTTCATCAAGTTCCACGACTCGGATGACGTCATGTACCCGCATTGCCTGGCCGCCATGGTGGAGCCGCTCCGCGCGGAGCCGGGCGCGGCCCTCGCCCTGTCCTCGGGCTGGCACTGGCCGGGCGGGCCGTGCCCCATGCTGCTGACGCCGCGCCTGGCCTATCAGCGGGAATTCCTGGGCCAGGGCCTCTTCATGTGCGGGCCCGCCGGCGCGCTCATCCGGACCGATGTGTTCCGCTCGCTCGGAGGCTTCCCCGAGCGGGGCGCCGCCTCCGACTACGTCTTCTGGCTCAAGGCCTGCGCCAGCGTCGGTGTGCTCCTGGTCCCCGCCGATCTCTTCTGGTACCGCATCCACCCCGGCCAGGAGATCCAGAACCCCGTGGCCGCGCGCGAGTACGCGCTGGTGCCGGGCGAGGCGTGGCGGGCCCTCGGCGCGCCGAGCTGTCCGCTCAGCTCCGTCGAGCGCGAGCAGGCCCGGAAGAACCTCGTCTATACCGTGGCCAAGCAGACGCTCCACGATGTCCGGGCGGGCCGCTGGGCCGTCGCCCGCCGTCGCCTCCGCCACGCGGGGATCTCGGCACGGGACTGGCTGCGGTACGCGCGCCCCGCGCGACGGAGCGCGTCCGCGGGAACGCCGATCGACCGCTACGGCGAATACATGACATCGCCGTGGTCGAGCTCCACCCTCTCGTCCCGGCAGGGCGGGGAAGGGCGGCCATGAGCGTGCCCCCGGTCACGCGGCTCAAGGGGCTCTTTCTCCGGGCGCTGAGCCGGATCACGAATCGCCACGCCGTGCTCCTGCCCGCGGAAGCGGGCCGCGATGACGCGCTCATCGATCTGCGCGCGCCGTACCGGGTCACCGGCGCCGTCCTCACCGTCGACCTGCGCGAGACGGGATCGGGAAGGCTGAGCGCCACGCTCCTGGGATACGAGGGGCACTTTCCCGTGCGAGTCCTCTGGACGGGTGAGGCGCGCGAGTACCCGGGGCCGAGCGCGCTCGGCCTGGACCTCGTCTCCGGCGCCGTGCGGCTCGATGGCAGCGACTGGGGCCGGGTCCCCCTGCCGCTCCCCGGCCGCCGCTTCTGCTGGAAGCTCCGCCTCGTCGCCCCCGACGGCCGCGTCCGCGAGCGCCTCACCGGGCACTACGTGCCCCTGGATGTCTCCGCCGTGGGACGCGAGTACTTCGAGGGCGAGAACTACGTGGACCACGAGGCGCAGAGCGCCGCCGATCACCAGGAGATCGTGCGGCTCCTCCGGTCCCACGGCGCGCGCGCTCCCGTGCTGGAGATCGGCTGCGCCACCGGAGGCCTCCTCGCCGCCCTGGACGCGGAGGGGCTGACCGGCGTGGGTGTCGACGTCTCCGAGTGGGCCATCGCCAGGTCGGCCGAGCGGCTCGGGCCGGATCGGACCTGGGTCTGTGACGTCGAGAAGGACGAGCTGCCCGCCTCGGTCACCGCGCGGCGCCCGTTCGGCACCCTGGTGCTCGCCGCCGTGCTCGAGCATTTCCGCGAGCCGTTCGCCGTGCTGGCGCGCCTCACGGCCTTGGCGGCGCCCGGCACCGTGCTTGTCCTCAGCACCACCAACCGCGACAGCCTGTGCCAGATGCTCTTCGGCAGCGAGTGGGAAGGCCACTTCGACTGGACCCACCGCAGCGTGGACCAGATCAGCGCGCGGACGCTTCGCGCGGAGCTGCCCGCTCTCGGCTGGCGCATCGAGCGACTCACCACCGACCTCGTGTGGGACATCAGCGCCGACCCCACGCGCGCCACGGTGCGGGAGTGGTGGGCGAGCGACGCGCGCTTCCGTCGTCTCCTCGCGGAGCGCGAGCTGGGCGACATCATCACCTGCGTGGCGGTCAAGACATGAAGATCGTCCAGGCCGTGGGCTGGTACTACCCGGACAGTCTCGGCGGCACCGAAGTGTACGTGGCCGGGCTCTGCCGCCGCCTTCGCGAATCAGGGCAAGAGGTGCTTGTGGCCGCGCCGGATCCCGGCGCCGCCGCCGAGCGCCGCTACGAGCACGACGGTGTCCCCGTCTACCGGTATCCCATACCCTCGGCGCCCACGCGCGAGGAGTGCCAGGGCGAGACCCCGGTCCGGGGGACCGAGCGCTTCCACCGGTGGCTCGCCGCCGAGCGTCCCGACGTGGTCCACGCGCACACCTTCGTCACGGGGCTCGGGCTCGACGAGCTGCGCGCCGCGAAATCTGCGGGAGCGCGCGTCATCGTGACCACGCACTCGGCGAGCCTGGGCTGGATCTGCCAGCGCGGCACCATGATGCGCATGGGCCAGCGCCTGTGCGACGGCCTCTGCCGGTCGGCCAAGTGCGCGGCCTGCTCGCTCCAGCATCGGGGCATGCCGATCCCGCTCGCCGCGGCCCTCGGGGCCGTTCCGCCCGTCCTCGCCCACGCGGCGCGCCGGCTTCCGGGCCGCCTGGGGACGGCGCTCTCGATGGTCGACGTCATCGAGGGGAACCAGGCGAGGCAGGCCGAGATGATTCACACCGTCGACCGCTTCGTCCTTCTCACCGCCTGGGCCCTCGAGACCGCCGTCGCCAACGGCGCCCCGCGGGCCAAGCTCGCCCTGAACCGCCTCGGACTCAGCCAGTCGAAGATCGTGCCCAAGCCCGGGCCCGACGAGGCGCCCACGAGCTCGCCCGTGACGGTGGGATACCTGGGTCGCTTCGAGGCGCTCAAGGGCGTCCACGACCTCGCGCGGGCCGCGCGCACGCTGCCCGCGGCGCTCCCCATCCGTGTCGAGCTCCGTGGCCCCGTCGCCACCATGGCTGAGCGGCGCTGCGTCGCCGAGCTCCAGGCGCTCGTGAAGCACGATCCGCGCGTCACCTTCGCCCCCGCCGTGTCTCACGAGGCGGCCGCGGACATCATCGCAGGCTACGACGTCCTCTGCTGCCCCTCGCTCGCCGTCGAGGGCGGTCCCACGGTGGCCATCGAAGCGCATGCGGTGGGTACGCCCGTGATCGGCACGCGCGCGGGCGGCCTCGCCGAGCTGGTGAGCGACGGGATCAATGGCCGCCTCGTCCATCCGGGAGGCTGGCGCGAGCTCGCCGCCGTCCTCACGGACGTCGCGGCGGCTCCCGCCGTCACCATCGATCGCTGGCGCCGCGCCCTGCCGCCCGCCCGGACCATGGAACAGATCGCCACCGATTATCTGGGGATGTACGCGGGATGAAGCCGATGGTGCGAGAGCGTATTGCCCGGCTCCTCGGCCCCCGCTGGATGATGCGCCTGCGCCGCGTGGCCCGGGCCCAGGAGCGGCCGCGCTGGGGCAACCTCCGTCGGCTCGCGCCCTTCTCGGCCAACTACGGCTTCGATCGTGGCACGCCCGTGGACCGCTACTACCTGAACGGGTTCCTCGATCGCCATCGGGAGCTGATCACGGGCCGCGTGCTCGAGGTCCAGACCGACGGCCATGCGCGTCGCTACGGCCGCGACCTCGAGGGCGTCGACACCGTGGACATCTTGGACGACTTCCGGCCGACGTACCAGTGTGACCTCGCGTCCTCGGGGCTGGTGGTGCCCAGCGACCGCTACGACTGCTTCCTGCTGCCGAATACCCTCCAGCACCTGCGCGACGTGGAGGGCTCGCTGCATCACGCGCTGCGGGTGATCAAGCCCGGCGGCGTCATCCTGGCCAGCGCGGCAGGCTTCGTGCCGCTCACGGGGGACGCGCCGGACTACTGGCGGCTGAGCGCGCGGGGCTGGACGGAAGTGCTCGAGCGGGTGTGGAAGGGCTGCGAGGTGCGCGTGGAGAGCCACGGCAATTGCCTGACCGCCGTCGCCGCGCTCCTCGGCCTCGCCCTGGAAGAGCTGCGCCCGGACGAGCTCGACGTCCACGATCCTCGCTATCCGGTGCTGACCACGGTCCTGTGCCGGAAACCGTCTGCGGGAGGCTTGCGATGATTCCCGCCGTCGCCTCCCTCGCCAAGCGCTGCCTCCTGGGGAGCGGGCACTACGCGCGGCGGCTCAAGGGCGATCGCTTCCCCGGCGTCGCCGTCCTCTGCTACCACGGCGTGCGCCCCCACGCCGGCGCGCGCATGGATTTCGCCGGACTCCACGTGACGCTCGACGAGCTCGACGCGCATTGCCGGCTCCTCCGGGAGACCTGCAACCCGATCAGCCTGGACGACTGGCGGCGCGCGCTGGGCGGCGGGCCGCCGCTGCCCCCTCGACCCGTGCTCGTGACCTTCGACGAAGGCTACGCCACGCTCCTCACGGGCGCATTGCCCGTCATCCAGCGCCACGACATTCCGATCGTGGCCTTCGTGTGGAGTGATCCCGTGGAGCAGCGGAGCCTGGCCTGGTACGACGCGGTCGTCCGGGCTCGGAGCGAGGACGAAGTGGAGCGGATGAAGCGGCTCCCCTACGAGGAGTGGCGCCAGCGCTGTGCCTCCCACATGGTCCGCGCCATGGACACTGATCCGTGCGCGCCGCTCAGCCCCGCCCAGGTCCGGTGGCTTGCCGCCGCGCCCAACGTCGAGATCGGCGGACACACCGCCTCGCATCCCATCCTGGCTCAGGCCGCGCCCGACCAGCAGCGCGACGAGATCGAGCGCAACAAGTCACGGCTCGAGGGCTGGGTGGGACGTCCCGTCCGGGCCTTCGCGTATCCCAACGGCCAGCCCGGCGACGACTATACCCCCGAGACGGTGAAGCTCGTCGAGGAGCTCGGCTTCGACTTCGCGTTCACCTCGCGCCACGGCTTCGCCTCCTCGAGCGAGCCGCCCCTCGAGCGCTCGCGCCTCCTCATGCTCGCGGGAATCTCCGCGGCGGAGCTCGCGCACCGGCTCTCGTACTCGTGGAGAGCGTGATGGCGCGGATCTGCGTGATCACGGCGGGGCACCTGGCGACCTGCCCGCGCATGCTCAAGGCGGCCGACACGCTCGCCGCGGCGGGGCACTCCGTGCGCCTCGTCAGCACGCGGCACGTCGACTGGGCCGTGGCCGCCGACGCGGACGTGCGCAGGCGCCGGCCCGGCGCGTGGACGTGGATGGAAGTCGACTACAGCCGCGCCACCGCGCCCCTCGCCCGACTGCGCGGCGGCGCTCGATACCATCTCGCGCGACGGCTGTCAGCAATGCTGGGACCCGCCCGCGCGTCCATGCCGCTGGTGTTGCGCGGCTATGCCCGGACGCATCCGGAGCTCGTGCGGGCCGCGCTCTCCGAGCCCGCCGATCTCTTCTATGGCGGCACCACGGGAGCCATCGGGGCGGCGGCGGAGGCGGGCCGGCGGGCCGGCGTCCCCTTCGCCCTCGATCTCGAGGACTTCCACAGCGCGGAGCAGGCGAGCGGCGCCGACACGGCGCTGGGTCACGGGCTGGCAGAACGGATCGAGAAGGACGTCTTACCCGAGGCGCAGGTCCTGACGACCTCGAGCGCGGCCATTGCCGCCGCCTACGGGAACAAGTACGGCGTTCATCCCGTCATCGTGCACAACACCTTCCCGCTCCCGTCGTGCCCGCCGGCCCTCGACGCGAGCCCCGGCGATGGCCTCCGGCTCTACTGGTTCAGCCAGACCATAGGCTCGGGCCGCGGGCTCGAGCATGTCGTGCGCGCGGCCGGCCTTGCCGGCATCGCGGGCGAGCTCCACCTCCGCGGGCGCCCCGTGCCGGGCTATCTGGAGAGCCTTCGGTCGCTCGCCGACAAGGCAGCGCCCCGGCTCCGGATCCTTCATCACGCACCCGCGCCTCCCGATTCAATGGTCGAGACGTGCGCGGGCTATGACGTCGGGCTGGCCGTGGAGCCCGGCTTCAGCGTCAACAACCGGCTCGCGCTGTCGAACAAGGCCTTCACCTACGTGCTCGCCGGCCTCGCCGTCATTCTCACCGATACGCCCGGGCAGCGGGAGTTTGCCGCCGGACTGGGCGACGGCGCCGCGCTGTGCCCGCCCCGAGACACGCCGGCGATGGCCGCCGTGCTCGCCCGCTGGGCGCACGACAAGACGTCGCTGGCCCGCGCCAAGGCCGCGGCTTGGCGGGCCGCCCAGCGCCGCTGGCACTGGGAGCATCCTGAAGACAGCGGCGCGCTGGTAGGCGCGGTGGAGAAGGCGCTGCGATGACTCTCCGGATTCTCCTCGTGATGGATCCGTTCATCCCGGTGCCGCCCGAGCACTACGGCGGCATCGAGCGGGTCATCGCCGACCTCGCGGACGGGCTGCATCGACGCGGCCACCGCGTCACCCTCTGGGCCGCGCCGGGCTCGACCACCCTCGGCGCCTGCGAGCCCTTCGGACAGGTGGGCGAGTGGACGCGCTCCAGCAACGTGCGTAACGTCGCCCTCGTCACGGGGCGCTTCTGGCGACAGCGCGATCGCTTCGATCTGGTCCACAACTTCGGCCGGCTCGCGTATCTGGCCGGCATTCTCCGGTGGGACCTTCCGAAGGTGCAGACCTACATGCGGACGGTGTCGCCGCGCAACATGCGGCTGGCCCGCGCCCTGGGCGCGCGGCGCCTTCACTACACGGCGGTGAGCGCGGCCATCCGCGACACGGGACGGCCCGGAGGCGGCGACTGGAGCGTCGTCTACAACTGCGCCCCCGTCGACCAGTACAAGCTCCGCACCGATGTCGACCCCGCGGCGGCGCCCCTCGTGTTCCTCGGGCGGCTCGATCGCTGCAAGGGCGCGCACACCGCCATTGCCGTGGCGCGCCGGCTGAACCGCCCGCTGCAGATCGCGGGGAACGTGTCCTCGCTGCCTCACGAGCGCGCGTACTTCGCGAGGGAAATCCAGCCCCTCATCGACGGGCGGCTCATCACCTACGTCGGACCCGTGGACAACCTGAGAAAGAACGAGCTGCTCGGCGGCGCCGCCGCCCTGCTCCTCCCCATCGAATGGGAGGAGCCATTCCCGGTGGTGCTGCCCGAGGCGCTGCTGTGCGGCACGCCGGTGATTGCCTTCCGTCGAGGGGGCGTCCCGGAAGGGATAGACCACGGCCGCACGGGCTTCCTCTGCGACACGGCGGAGGGAATGGCGGAGGCGGTGGGCCGGCTGGGCGTGATCGACCGGGCGACCTGTCGCGCGGAGGCGGAGCGCCGCTTCAGCGACGAGACGATCGTGAGCGACTACGAGGCGCTCTACGAGAGCTTGATGAGGCAGGTCCGTCGATGAGGCTGACCCGTTCGATGGGGCTGATCCGTTCGATGGGGCTGACCCGAGGGACGCCCACAGCCTTCCGATCACGACTCGCCCGGCTGATCCGGCTGCCCCTGCGACTGATACCGTCGTCGGCCATCGTGCCGATCCTGAGCGGCCCGGGCCGCGGGATGCGCTGGATTGCGGGCTCGGCGCCTCACGGCGCGTGGCTCGGCCTTCTCGAGCGGGACAAGCTGACGCCCTTCGTGGCGCGGCTCCAGAGCGGGATGACGGTGTGGGACATCGGCGCCAACGTCGGCCTCTACACGCTGCCGAGCGCGCGAGCGGTAGGACCGTCGGGTCAGGTGGTCGCCTTCGAGCCCATGCCGAGAAACCTGGGATTCTTGAGACGCCACCTGACGCTGAACGGGCTCGAGGGGGTCGTGGTCTGCGACGTGGCGGTCAGCGACGCCACGGGCACCCTGAAGATGGCCGAGGGCGACTCGCCCAGCGAGTTTCACGCCGACGCGGGCGGGAGCGTCGAGGTCAGGGCCGTCACGCTCGACGACTGGCTCTCCGAGAGCGGAGCGCCGCCGCCCGACGTGGTCAAGATCGACGTCGAGGGCAGCGACGATGCCGTGCTGCGGGGCGGAGCGCGAAGCTTCGCCAAGTACCGTCCCTCGATCTATCTCGCCCTGCACGGAGAGCGTCAGCGGCGCGCGTGCCGCGACTTGCTCGCCTCCTGGGGCTACGTGGTCACCTCGCTCGAGCCCGGGCTCGTCCCCGATCTGAGCTCGGAGTGGCTGGCGGAGCCCCTGGGATGACGCTCAAGCAGCGCTTCGGCCAGTGGCTATTCGCGCACATGCCGATCACGCGCTTCCTCTTCGACCAGCTCCGCGTGGAGGCCAACGCGGGCCTCGCCTGGCTGGCCAACGGCCTCTTTCCCTGGCGGCGCCGCCGGCTCGCGGCCCTCCGGCGCCGGCGCGATCTCCGCGCCAACGTCGCCTGCGGCCCGCAGGTCCTGACAGACTTCGTGAACCTGGATCTCTTCGCGTGCCGCCCCGAGGTGATCTCGTGGGACTGCCGGCGCTCGCTTCCCCTGGGCGCCGGCGCCGCCATCGGGATCCGCGTCGAGCAGTTCGTCGAGCACCTGGAGACGCGTGAGGAGCTGCCGGACTTCCTCCGCGAGTGTCACCGAGCCCTTCGCCCCGGCGGGGTGCTGCGGATCATCGTGCCCGATGCCGAGCGCTATCTGCAGGCGTACTGCCGCGGCGACCTGTCCGGCTTCCGCGAGCTCGCGGTGCCCGATCCCTTCCCGGAGGACCTGCCCACGCGGATGGACATCATCAACCACGTCTTCCACCAGTGGGACGAGCATCGCTGGGGGTACGACTTCGAGACGCTGGCCCATCGCCTTCGCGCGGCGGGCTTCGAGCGGATCGAGCGCGCGGAATACAAGATCTCGCGGGACCCGGAGCTCGGCCAGGACCGCGAGGAGCACGCGCCGTACTCGCTCTACGTGGAGGCGGTGAGGTAGGCCGTGCGCCGCGTCTTGATGGTGAGCCCGCACTTTCCGCCGGACACGAACGCGGCCACGCATCGCGTGCGCCTGCTCGCTCCTCATCTCCCCGCGCGGGGCTGGGAGCCCACGGTGGTCGCCGTCGACCCGCGCGACTACGAGGGGCGCCTCGATCCCGCCCTCGCCGACCTCGTGCCGCCGTCGCTGCGGGTCGTCCATGCGCGCGCGTGGCCGGTCTCTCTGACGCGCCGGCTCGGCATCGGCGACCTCGGTCTGCGCGCCTTCACCGGACTCCTGGGCACCTGCGCCGGGCTCCTGCGCCGCGAGCGCTTCGACGCGCTGTTCGTGACCATCTATCCGGCCTATCCCGCCCTCCTCGGGCCCTGGCTCAAGCGGCGCTTCCGCGTTCCCTTCGTGCTCGACTACCAGGATCCGTGGGTCGGCGCCTGGGGAGAGACGGTCGGAGGCGGTGCCGGCGGCCGGCCGGATCTCAAGAGCCGGCTGAGCCGGGCTCTGGCCATGCGGCTCGAGCCGATGGCGCTCCGAGCCTCCGACGCCATCACCGCCGTGTCGAGCGCGACCTACGAGCTGCTCCACGACCGCTATCCGTGGGTCAGAGAGACGCCGTGCGCCGACATTCCGCTGGGCGGCGAGCCCGCGGACTTCGACGCCCTCCGGCGCCAGCTGCGGAGCAACCCGTGGTTCGACCCCAAGGACGGGCAGGTGCATCTCTGCTATGTCGGAACGCTGCTTCCTCTCGGCTTCGAGACGCTGCGCGCCGTCCTGGAGGCGGCCGCGCTCCTCGGCAGCCGGCGCCCTGATCTCTACGCGCGGCTTCGCCTGCACTTCTTCGGCACGAGCAACGTCACGACGCCCGGGGCCCCCTGGCGCGTGCTTCCCGTGGCGCGCGCGCTCGGCGTCGCCGATCGCGTCACCGAGATGCCGGGACGGCTCGACTACCTGGACGCCCTGACGGTCCAGACCCAGGCCAGCGCCATCCTCCTGATGGGAAGCAGCGAGCGGCACTACACGGCGAGCAAGCTCTACCCCGCGCTCCTCTCCGAGCGCCCGCTCCTCGCCGTGTACCACGAAGCCAGCAGCGTGGTGGACGTCCTCCGCGGCACCGCCGCGTCGCCCACGGCCCGCGTGGTCACCTACGGCGACGCCGACCGCGCCGGCGCGCGCGTGGAGGCGATCTACGACGAGCTGGCCGCCCTCGTGGACAACCCGCGCTACGACCCGGGAGCCGTCAACTGGGAGTCGCTGCGCGAGTGGTCGGCGGGCGCGCTGGCGGGCAAGCTGGCCGCTCTCCTCGATCGGGTGGGTGTGGCCGCCAGGGCCGGTGAGGCATGAGCCGGCTGAAGGAGCGCGTGCGGGCGCTCTTGACGACGGGGGGGTACTCGGTGCACCGCTGGCCGGCGAATCGCTTCGACGGCATGCGGGACGCCCTCCTCCTCCTGCGAAGCGCGGGATACGCGCCGCGGGTGGTCATCGACTGCGGGGCCAACCGGGGGGAGTGGACGCAGCTGGCGCGCGCGGCCTTCCCGGACTCCACGTTTCTCCTCATCGAGCCTCAGCCCGCCTGCACAGCGAAGCTCACCGCCCTCGCCGCGCGCCTGCCCCGCGTGGTCGTGCACGCGGTCGCCGTCACGGAGCCGGGCATCTCGCGCGTCCGGATGATCGGGGGCGGCGAGGAGGGTGGCGGAACGGGGGCCTGGGTCGGCCACGCGGGGGAGGTCGCGCCCGGCGAGGTCGAATGTCCCGCCACCACCCTCGACGCGCTGATCGCGCCGCGCGTGACGCGATCGGACCGGGCCCTCCTCAAGCTCGACATCGAAGGCCACGAGGTCACGGCCCTCACGGGGGCCCGCGCGCTCCTGGAGAAGACGGAAGTCATCCTGACCGAGCTGCAGTTCTATCCGATCAACGACAACGGGCGGGCCGTCTTCGTCGACATGCTGGAGTTCCTCCGCGAACGGGGCTTCGAGCTGTACGACTTCGCGTGCCTGTCCCAGCGGCCGCGGGACAAGCGCCTGCGCATGGGTGATGTCCTCTTCGTCCGGCGGGACAGCCCTCTCCTCGCCGACCGGGCCTGGGAATGACGCGGGAAACAAAGCCGGGCGCCGTGCTGGCCATGCGGCCCATCAGGCTCACGGCGATCCTCACGCATCCCGTCCAGTACTACGCGCCGTGGTTCCGCCACATCGCAGCGCGCTGTCGCGACATCGACCTGACCGTGCTCTACGCGACGCAGCCCACGGCGGAGCAGCAGGGGACGGGCTTCGGACAGCCGTTTCAATGGGACGTGCCACTCACCGACGGGTACCGCTGTCGCGTCCTTCGACCCTCGCGGCCGGGAGAGAGCGTGCACAGCGACCGCTTCTGGGGCCTCGACGTTCCGGAGATCGCCTCGGCCATCCGGGAGAGCCGGCCCCACATCGCCCTGATCCCCGGCTGGCATTCCGTCACGCTCGCCCGCGCGCTCTGGGCATGCCGGGGGCAGGGGATCCCCACGCTCTATCGCGGTGACACGAACCTCGGGACCGCTCCCACGGATTGGCGGCGCTGGCCGTGGAGGCTCCGGACGCGGCTCCTGCTCGGGCGCTTCGACGGGTATCTCTGTGTCGGCCACCACGCGCGCGCCTACCTCCGGCGCTTCGGGGCGAGGGATTCGCTGGTCTGGGACGCGCCGCACTGCATCGACACCGAGTTCTTCGGGCGTGCCGCGGCCACGCACCAGACGCCGGAGGCGCGCCAGGCGGCCCGCGCGGCCTTCGGTCTCCCGCGCTCTGCTTTCGTGGTGCTGTTCGCGGGCAAGCTCGAGCCCAAGAAACGTCCCCTGGACCTCGTCCGGGCCATTGCGCGGATGGATCCGCCCGTGAGCCTGCTCATGGTCGGGGCGGGCGAGCTGGAGGCGGAGTGCCGCGCCGAGGCGCGCAAGCTCGGCGTGGAGCTGCACTGGGCGGGCTTCCTGAATCAGACCCAGCTCGGCCGCGTGTACGCCGCGGCGGACTGTCTCGCGCTGCCGAGCGACTGGGGAGAGACCTGGGGCCTGGTGGTCAACGAGGCGCTCGCCTCGGGGCTGCCCTGCGTGGTCAGCGATCGCGTGGGATGCGCCCCCGACCTCATCACGCCCGGCGAGACGGGCGAGGTGTTCGCGGCAGGCGACGTGGCGGCGCTGGCCCGCTCCCTCGAGCGGGTGCGGGCGCGCCTGCGCGCGGGCCACGACGCGGTCCCGGCGTGCCGGGCGCGCGCGGAAATGTATTCCTTCGCGGCGGCCACGGCCGGACTCGTGGCCGCGTGCGTGACCCTGGCCCGTCCGCACACCGTGGTCGGAGCCACGGCGGACGAGGAAGGGATCCTGACCTAGCCATGCTGCGCTTCAATCGCCCCGCGATGTCGATGCTGCCCGCAGCCGGAGGCTACCGGTCGGCCGGGGAATCCCTGAGCGGACCGCTCAACGGCTCTCCGGTGGTCTGGGCCTTCGGGGTGGCGGCGGCCGCGACGGGCGCCTGGATCATCGCGGCGGACTGGATCGCCGCGGCCGGCATCGTGGTCCTGTGCGCGGGATGGCGGTATCTGAGAACCGCCGACGGCCCGCCCGTCCTCGCCATGGCCTTCACCTTCCAGTGGGCCCAGATCACCATGGGCGTCTACTACCACGCGCTGACCGGTCGGTCGCTGGACACCATGGACCTGAGCGACTACCGGCCCATGGTCCTCATCGGCCTCGGCTGTCTCGTCGCGCTCCTCCTCGGCCTCGTGCTCGGCATGAAGGTCCTGGTCTCGCCGAGGCCGAGCGGCGACCCGCGGCTCGCCAACGCCTTCACGTGGTCCACCCTGCTCGCCGTCTACGTGGGGACGACCATCGCGACGGGGACGATCCAGAGCTTCGCCTGGGAAGTGCCGGCCCTGACCCAGGCCATCCTCGCCCTGACCTATGCGAGGCTGGCCACCCTCTTCATGATCTTCCGGCGCCTGACCTACCCGCGCATCCGCTGGGGTTGGATCGCCGTCATTCTCCTCTGCGAGATCCCCCTGGGCTTCACGGGCTTCTTCGCGGGCTTTCGAGAGCCGATCATGCTCGCCGCCGTCGCCCTTCTCGGCGTCTTCGATCGGCGCAGCGTCAAGCACTGGATCGTGCTCGGCGTGCTCGCCGTCCCCATGCTCTTCACGGGCGTGCTGTGGATGGCCATCCGGCAGGATTTCCGTCACGACTTCGAGAGCCAGGTCTTCGCGGAGTCCCGCGAGGCGCGCCTCAAGCGCATCACGGCGTTGACCGGCGCGTGGCTGAACAACGATCACACCGAGCTGTTCGAGGACGTCGACAAGTTCGTCGACCGCCTGTGGGTCGTCTACTACCCCGCCCTGGCCGTGAGCCGCGTGCCCCAGGTCCTGCCGCACACCAACGGCGTCATCCTGGGTCGGGCCCTCACCAACCTCGTGATGCCGCGCTTTCTCTTCCCGGACAAGGGCGAGGTCATCTCCGACAGCGAGATGGTGACGCAGTATTCCGGAGTGTGGGTGGCGGGCGCGAAGGAAGGGACGAACATCGCCTTCGGTTATGCGGCGGAGTCCTACGTCGACTTCGGCGTGCCCCTCATGTTCCTGCCCGTCCTCGTCTACGGCTTCCTCATCGGGATGGCGTACCACTGGTGGCTCGGAGCGATCCGCCATCGCGATCTCGCGGTGGGGCTGGCCACCGTGATGTTCTGGCTGTGCCTCTACATCTTCGAGCGGTCCTGGGTCAAGACGCTGGGGCTGACCGTGACCATGATGGTCTATCTGGGCGGCCTCACCCTCGTGCTGGACCGCGTCCTGCTCTGGCACTCGGGCGGCTCGCGCTCGACCCGGCCCCGCCGGGCCGGACGCCGGCGGCTGGGACGCTGAGGGCCGGCTCCATGCGAGTCCTCCACGTCACGCCCTACTTCGCGCCCGCCTTCCGCTATGGCGGGCCGCCCCGGAGCGTGCTCGGGCTCTGTCGCGCCCTCCTCCGCCAGGGCGTCGAGGTCGAGGTGCTGACCACCACGGCCGACGGGCCATCCGAGCTGCCATGCTCGCCGCTCGAGGGCGATGTCTACGAGGGAGTGCCCGTGCGCTACCTGCCGCGCGGCTTCCCCCGGCGGTCTTTCGGGGCCCGCGGTCTCGGCGCCGCCCTCGATGACGCCGTCTCGCGAAGCGATCTCGTCCACGTGCATGGCCTCTGGAGCGTGCCGGGGTGGGCTGCGGCGCGCCACGCGCGCCGCGCCCGAGTGCCTTTCGTGATCTCGCCGCGCGGCATGCTCGACCCCGGCTCCATCGCCCAGCGTGGCTGGCGCAAGCGCGTCGCGTACCGACTGATCGAGCGCCGGAGCCTGCTCGATGCGACCTTCCTCCACGCCACCTCGCGGGCCGAGGCGCGGGCCGTTCGAGCGTGGGCGCCCGGCGCTCCCGTGGTCACGCTGCCGAACGGAGTGGAGGCGCCGGCCGTCGCTGCCGCGGCCGGATCGGAGATCCGCCGACGGTTGGGAGTGCCGGAGGGAGCGCCCCTCGTCACCTTTCTCGGGCGGATTCATCCGATCAAGCGTCTGGACCTCCTCGCCCAGGCCTTCGACCGGGTGCTGACCGTCCGGCCCGACACCCGCCTCGTCATCGCCGGTCCCGACGAGCGCGGCCATCGTGGGGAGATCGAGCCGCGCTTCGCCGCTCGAGCGGTCCACTGGGCCGGTCAGCTCGGCGAGACCGACAAGTGGGCGCTGCTCTCCGCCTCGAGCCTGCTCGTGCTGTGCTCGGACTCCGAGAGCTTCGGGCTGAGCGCGGCGGAGGCCATGGCCGCGGGCGTGCCCGTGGTGGCGACACGGACGTGCCCGTGGGAAGAGATCGAGACCGTGGGGGCGGGATTCTGGGTCGCCCAGGAGCCGGAGGCCGTGGCCGCGGGTATGCGGACACTCCTCGACGATCCCGCCCGCGCGCGCGCCATGGGCGAGCGGGGACGAGCGCTCGTGGGCCGGCGCTACGCCTGGGACGCGGTCGCCGCCGATCTCGCCGAGTGGTATCGCGCGGCAGTGCACGGCGCCCCGTCGATCGTCGTCACCCCGGGGCTCGCCGGGATGGACGGCGTCTCGGCGATGTCACGACAGGTGGCGCGCGCGCTCGCGCCGGTCCGCGTGCTCGCGCTGCACGACGAAACCTCGACGGTCGCCGATCCCGGGCAGGGGATCGGGCTCGCCGGCGCGGGCGGAAGCAAGCTCGGCCTGACCGCGCTCACCGCCCGGATGCTCCGCCGAGCTCCCTCGCCCGCGCACGTGGTCTGTCTTCACCTGCGCCTGGGGCCCCTGGCCCAGCTCCTCGCCTGGTGGCGTCGCGCCACGCTCGCGACGGTGCTCGTGGGCATCGAGTGCTGGCGGCCTCTCCGCCGGCTCGAGCGCGTGGCCTTCGAGCGCGCGGGCCGCCTCCTGGCAATTTCGCAGCACACGGTCAGGCGCTTTCGCGAGGCGAACCCCGACCTGGCCTGGCGCGACGTCACGGTGTGCCATCTCGCCACGCCCGCTCTCGAAGAGCCCATCGATCACGAGGCGCGCGCGGCCGCAGGCGGCTTCGCCCTCATCGTGGGCCGCATGGCATCATCCGAGCGCTACAAGGGGCACGATCTCCTCATCGACATCTGGCCCCGTCTCCTCGCCGAGATTCCGGACGCGCGCCTCGTGGTGGCGGGAGCGGGTGACGACCTTCCGCGGCTCGAGGCGAGGGCCGCCCCGCTCGGCGCGGCCATCCGGTTCGAGGGGCGCGTGACGGAGACGGGCCTCGACGCGCTCTATCGCGACTGCGCCTTCTTCGTCATGCCGTCGAGCGAGGAGGGCTTCGGGCTCGTCTTCCTCGAGGCGATGCGCGCCGGTCGCGCCTGCGTGGGTGCGACGGGCGCGGCCTCCGAGCTCATCGAGGATGGAGCCACCGGTTACCTCGTGGACCCCGCGGATCCCGAGAGCGTCTTGAAGTCTCTCCTCAGGCTCTTCCAGGATCCCGCCCTCGCGCGACGCATGGGCGAGGCGGGCCGCGTCCGCTGGGAGCGTGATTTCACCCAGCGGGCATTCAGCGCTCGGTTTCTCGCCACCCTCGGCGAGCCGTCTCGCTGACAGCGGTTGGAAAGCCCCTCGCAGAAAGTGTCGCTGGGGCCTCTCCGGAGGGCCGTCGTCCGTCCTATAAGTACCTGAAAAGCTTGGGGCGAAGCCATGGCACAGCGTATGCTCAAAACTTGGCCGGACGCCTCAGCCAAGGGAGAAAACCGGGCTCATGAACGCGGTTCTCGGCATCAGCGCGTACCACGGAGACGCGGCAGCCGCGCTCCTCGTGAATGGACGGCTGGTCGCCGCGATAGCCGAGGAGCGGCTCACTCGCGTCAAGCACTGGGCCGGCTTTCCCGCGGAGTCCATCCGGGCCTGCCTCAGCATGGCGGGCATCGAGCCCTTCGCGATCGAAGCCATCGCCATCGCGCGCGATCCGCGCGCCCACTTCTGGAAGAAGGCCCTCTACGCCGCGCTCCACCGCCCCTCGGTCCGTCTCGTCAAGGATCGCGCCACCAACCGGCGGCGCGTGAAAGACGCCGCGGAGGAAGCCGCGACCGCCCTCGGGCTGTCGGCGTGGTACGTGCGCTCCGGCATGCACTGGGTCGAGCACCACCCCGCCCACCTCGCGAGCACCTTCTTCGTCTCGCCGTGGGAGGAAGCGGCCGTGTGCGCCATCGACGGCTTCGGCGATTTCGTGAGCACCTCCTGGGGCACGGGCCACGGCAATCGCCTCGACGTCCTCGGTCGCGTGCACTTCCCGCATTCGCTCGGGATGTTCTATCTCGCCGTCACGCAGTATCTCGGCTTCATGAAGTACGGCGACGAGTACAAGGTGATGGGCCTGGCCGCCTACGGCGCCCCCGACTTCGCGCCCGCCCTCCGGCGGCTCATCCGCTTGGAGGACGACGGGACATTCCGTCTCGACCTCCGCTACTTCCGCCACCACACGGGCGGCGTCGACATGACCTGGGAGGGCGGCGAGCCCGTGATGGGGCGCGTCTTCACCGCCGAGCTCGAAGCCTTGCTCGGGCCCGCGCGTCGCCCGGAGGATCCCCTCGAGCCGCGGCACGAGGCGATCGCGGCCTCGGCGCAGGCGGTGTTCGAGGAGGCGGCCTTCCACCTCCTCCGGTCTGTCCAGCGCCGCACCGGGCTCAAGCGCCTCGCCCTCGCGGGGGGCTGCGCCCTGAACAGCGTGATGAACGGGAAGATCCGGACGGAGACGCCCTTCACCGAGGTCAACATCCAGCCCGCGGCCGGCGATGACGGCACCGCGCTCGGCGCGGCCCTCATGGTCTGGCACGAGCGACTCGGCAATCCCCGCAACGGCTTCACCATGGAGCACGCCTCGTGGGGGCCGCACTTCGACGCGACTGCTGTCCAGGAGGCCCTGACGCAACGCAAGGAAGATCTCGCCGGCTGTCGCCTCGTGCCCCTCGAGGATCTCGAGGACCGCGCGCGCTGGGCGGCCGAGCGCGTGGCCCAGGGGCAGGTGGTGGGCTGGTTCCAGGGGCGGATGGAATGGGGTGCCCGCGCCCTCGGCCAGCGCAGCATCGTGGCCGACCCGCGTCGCGCGGACATGCGCGACATCATCAACAGCAAGATCAAGATGCGCGAGCGGTTCCGTCCCTTCGCGCCCTCCATCCTCGAGGAGTCGCTGGACGACTACTTCGTGGGCGCCGTCCCCGACCCCTTCATGGTCCAGGTCTACCCGGTGCGCCCCGAGAAGCGCGACGTCATTCCTGCCGTGACCCACGTGGACGGCACGGGGAGGCTGCAGACCGTGAGCCGGAGCGCGAGCCCTGAATACTGGCAGCTCATCAAGGCCTTCGAGAAGCTCAGCGGCGTGCCCGTGGTGCTCAACACCTCGTTCAACGAGAACGAGCCCATCGTGCTCACGCCGCTCCAGGCCCTCGACTGCTTCCTCCGCACGCGCATGGACGCCCTCGTCCTCGGATCGACGGGCGTGGAGAAGGGCGCATGAGGGTCTGCGTCTTCAACCGCTCGTACTGGCCCGACGACGGCGCCACCGGCCAGCTCCTCGCCCAGCTCTGCGAGGACCTAGTGGCCCGGCACGGGATGGAAGTGACGGTGGTGTGCGGCGAGCGGCCGGGGGACGGCGGACGCGGCTTCGGGCTCGTGCGTCGCGAGACGCGGAACGGCGTCGAGATCCTGCGCGCCCGCGGCACTACCTTCGACAAGTCGCGCTTCGCGGGTCGCGTCGCCAACTACATCAGCTACTTCTTCTCGGCCTGGGTGGCCGGCCGCCGCGCCGCGCGTCCCGACGTGGTGGTGGCGCTCACCGATCCGCCGATCATCGGCCTCGCCGCCCTGTACGCCGCGCGGCGGGCCGGCGCGCGCTTCGTCTATGTCTGCCAGGACCTCTTCCCCGAGGTGACCCGCCTCATGGAGAGTTTCCGGAGCCGCCTGATGGACGCGGCGCTGGAAAGGGTCGGACGCGCCCTCGTCGCGCGCGCCGACCGGATCGTGGCCGTGGGCGAGACCATGCGCGACCGCCTGGTGGAGGGCAAGGGCGCCGATCCCGCCCGCGTGACGGTGATCCACAACTGGGCCGACTGCGCCGCCATCATCCCGCGGCCCAAGGACAATGCCTTCGCCCGGGCCCACGGCCTCGCGGAGCCCTTCGTGGTCATGCACTCGGGCAACCTCGGTCTCTCGCAGAACCTCGACACGTTCGTGGAGGCGGCGGCGCGGCTCCGGGGCGAGCCCGGCATCGAGTGGGTGCTCATGGGCGGCGGCGCCCGGCAGGCGGCCCTCGCCGCCCGCGTGAGCGAGCTGGGCCTCGAGCGGGTGCGATTTCTCCCGCGCCAGCCGGAAGAGGGCCTGGCCGATGCCTTCGGCAGCGCGGACATCTTCGTGATCGGACTCCGCCAGGGGCTGGCCGGCTGCATCGTCCCGAGCAAGCTCTACGGGATCCTCGCCGCGGGCCGGCCCTACGTCGCCGCCGTCGAGCCCGCGTGCGAGGTCGCCAACATCACGTTCAAGCACGACTGCGGGCTGCTCGCCCCCCCGGGCGACGCCGCGGTCCTGGCCTCCCGCGTGCTCGAGCTCTACCGCGACCGCGAGCTGTGCCGGCATCTGGGCGCCAACGCGCGCCGGGCCGCCGAGAGCTTCGACCGGCCGGGGCAGGTGGATGCCTACGCGCGAATCCTCCGCGAGGCAGGGAGCGAGCCACGGCCCGTGCGCCAGTCACGGCGCAAGCGCGCGTTCGACGTGGCGCTCGCGGGCCTCGGCCTCGTCCTCTCGGCGCCGCTCTGGGCCCTGGTCGCCATCGCCATCAAGCTGGGGGACGGCGGGCCTGTGCTGTTCAGCCAGGAGCGCGTGGGCGTGGGCGGGCGCCCCTTCCGGAGCTTGAAGTTCCGCTCCATGGTGCCCGATGCCGAGCGCTTCGGGCCCCTCCAGGCGATGCAAGGCGACTGCCGCATCACCCCGGTCGGCTACTGGCTCCGGGTCTCGGCCATCGACGAGCTGCCGCAGCTCTGGAACATCTTCGTGGGTGACATGAGCTTCGTGGGCCCGCGCGCCCTCGTGCCGGCTGAGATCGAGACCAGCTCCGGCGGCGCCCTCGGCCGGCTGGCCGACGTGCCCGGCTACGAGCGCCGGCATCAGGTGCGTCCGGGACTGACGGGCATCGCCCAGGTCTTCGCGGCCCGCGACGTGCCCCGGCGTCGAAAGTTCCGCTACGATCTCCTCTACATCCGCCGGCGGAGCTTCTGGCTCGACCTGCGGCTCATCGCGCTGTCCTTCTGGATCACGGGACTCGGCCGCTGGGATCGTCGCAGCCCCAAGATCTGATCACCCCGCTCCGCAAAAGTTGGTAGAGCAGACCCCGACCGCTATCATGGCCGCATGCACGATGTCGCGGTCGTGGGGGGCGGCCCGGCCGGCCTCCTGACCGCCCGCCGCTGCGCCGAGGCGGGCCTCGACGTCACCGTCCTCGAAGAGCATGAGCACATCGGCGAGCCCGTCCACTGCACGGGCATCATCTCGCTCGAGACGGCCACGCTGACCAAGATCTCCGAGGACGTCGTGCTCAACCGCCTGCGGCGCGCCTGCCTCATCGCCCCCGGCGGAGGCTCCTGCCACGTGCCGTGGACGGGGTCGGGCACGGAGGAGCTCCTGGCCGTGGATCGGGCGCAGTTCGACCGGAGCCTGGCCGAGCAGGCCCAGCGCGCCGGGGCGACCGTGCGCACGGGCGCGCGGGTGGACGAGATCGCGTCGGACGCCGACGGCGTCACGCTCCTCTCGGGCGCGCGAGCCATCCACGCCCGGGCCTGCGTCCTCGCCTGCGGCGTTTCCTATCGCCTCCATCGCCAGCTTGGCCTGGGCCTGCCCGCCCACGTGCTGCACACGGCGCAGGTCGAGGTGGAGAGCGAGCCCGCCGACGCCGTCGAGATCCACTTCGGTCGCGAGATCGCGCCCGATGGCTTTCTCTGGGCGGTGCCGGTGCGGCGCGGCGAGGGCGCTGCCCTCAAGCTGGGTGTCCTCTCGCGCGGCGACGCGGGCGCCGGGCTCGCGCGGTTTCTCGCCCGGCCCGAGGTGCGGGCGCGGCTGCGTGGCGAGCCGGGCCGGCCGGTGCGGCGCCTCCTGCCCCTGCAGCCCGCGCCGCAGACGGTGGCCGATCGGCTCCTCCTCGTGGGTGACGCCGGCGGCTTCACGAAGCCGACCACGGGCGGCGGTATCTTCTACAGCCTGCTCACGGCCTCGCTCGCCGCCGACACCCTGATCGAGGGCTTCCAGGCCGGGCGCCTCGACGAGGGCTTTCTCAAGCGCTACGAAGATCGCTGGGAGACACAGCTCGGGCCGGAGCTGCGCATGTCGGGCTGGCTTCGCCAGTTCCTCGTCCGTTGTCGCGACCGCGAGATCGACGAGCTCGTGCGCGCCCTCGGCTCCGACTCCGTCCAGGACGTCATCCGTCGCACCGCCCGCTTCAATCGCCACCGCGACCTCATCGTGGCCCTCCTCCGCGAGCCGGGCATCGCCTCCCTGCTGCTGAAGTCGCTGTTCCGGTAGGAGCGGAAAGCGCGTGGACACGTGGGTCCACCAGATGGTTCGGACGACGTGCCGCCTGCGCGTGCTCGCGTGGGGGCTCATCCTCTGCGGCGCGGTGCTCTTCGCCGCTGCCCAGCACCGTTACGTCCGGAACTTCGTGATGGGACCGTTCGAGGTCGGCCAGCCCTACCTGGATTCGGTCACCGACGTGACGACGGCGCCGCGCTATTTCGTGAAGGTGACAGGGTCCAGGGCGCTCGACACCGGCGTCCAGCAGGTGACGATTCACAAGCGCGGAGGCGTGGAGACGAGCCGTTCGGTCTCCGCCGCATACTTTGCCCTGGTGGTCGGTGACCGGCTGCTCGTGGTGAAGAGCGCCGCAGGGGCTCCCACGACGGCAGAGGGCGAGCTCGTCAGGATGCCCGGAGACCTTCGAAGGCAGCTATTCGGAAGACCGGGGGTGGCGGCGATCGAGAGCCGCTTCTACCCGTACTTTGTCGATGACGGGGCGTTCCGGCTCCCCGGATACATCGCCATCGGGGCCGCGCTCGTGCTGGGCTTCCTGTTCTGGCGGTATGGGCTGCCGGCGTGGCGATATCTTCACGCTCCCTCCTCACACCCTCTCGTGAAGCGAGTAGCCTCCTGGGGCGATCCGCTCGGCATTGCTCTCGATGCCAAACGCGAGTCGGAGTCGCCCCGCCACAAGGGCGGCGGGTGGCTCGTGACCGACAAGTATCTGATCCAGCGGACGGTGTTCAGGTTCGATCTGCTCCGACACGCGGACTTGCTGTGGGCCTACAAGCGCGTCACCAAGCACAGCGTCAACTTCATCCCGACGGGCAAGTCGTACGCGGCTGTCCTCGCCTGCTACGGTGGAGCCGCGGAAGTCAGGGGACGCGAGAAGAAGGTGGACGCGGTGCTGGCCTTCGCGGCCGAGCGCGCGCCCTGGGCCGTATTCGGATTCTCCGACGATCTCAGCAAGCTGTTCAAGAAGAAGACCCAGGACTTCTGCCTGGCCGTGGAGGAGAGAAAGCGCGAATGGGCGAGCAAGGGGCCCGCCCGGCCGAGCCCATAGCCGGCGCCTAGTCCGGTGACTTCCGGAAATGGCCCACGACCCAGTCACCCTGGCCAAGCCAGACGCCCACGCTGTCCACGAGTTGACGCGTGACGTGACGGGACAGGGTCAGGAAGGTCCGCTGGCGGATGTGATGGCGGAGGAAGAAGGGATCGGAATAGGCGCTCCACTTGCCGGTGGTCTCCACGGAGAGCGCGTCGAAGCCCGCTCGCTTTGCCACTCGCGCCAGCGATGAGCCGGTGAAGCCCAGCACGTGGTCCGGCAGGTAGAGGGCGCACAGCGTGTCCGGCTGGCGGAGGAGCCGATTTCGCAGGACAAAGCTCAAGGGCTCCCGGTGGGGAGCGTGGACGACGAGCACGCCGCCGGGCTTGAGCACTCGCCGAAGCGCCCGGAGAAGGCCGAGCGGATCCGCCACGTGCTCGACCACGTGGCGGCAGCAGACGACGTCCACGCTGGCCGCGGGCACCGCCTCGAGATCGATGTAGCTCACGCCGAGCCGGTCCCGGCCGATCTCCACGGCCCGCGCCGAGATCTCCACTCCCTCGGCGTCCCAGCCCTCGTCGAGGGCGATGCGGCAGAAGTATCCGGGCCCCGCCCCGATGTCGAGCAGGCGGCGGCCGGGGATCATGGAGGCGAGGCGTCGGAGCTGTCGGACGGTCCGCCGTCGCCGCACCTCGACCTCGTACACGATGTCGGTCTCGCTCCAGCTTTCCGTGTAGCGGTAGTAGTCTCGATAGTCGTGGGCCGTGAAGCTCGAGAGGTCGAAGAAGGTCAGCCCGCACGCGCCACACTCGAAGATGGCGTGGCCCCCTCGGGAGCCCCAGCGCGAGGTCGCGGAGTCCACGCACACGGGACAGCGGATCGTCGACGCCGACACACTCATCGTCACCTGTAATCTTATGCGATGACGGGTCCGGCCATGTCATCTTGGGTTGGGCCAAGATGGCTCGGAGGCGGGCTCGACGCGAACCGGCAACGGGCCGGCCACTCTCTCGTGAAGGCCGCCTCGTTGCCGCCTGAGGGCGCGAATGGAGGCGACGTCGGCGGATTCAGCGGTCACATGCCCCAGGGAAAAGTCTCGGGCGGCTCACCATCCGGCCTTGGCTCGAGCGGGAGCGGGTGGAGGGCATGGGTTTCGTCGAGGTAGATCAGCGCGTCGTAGCGGCGCGGGAGCACGGTGGGCACGTAGTTTCCGCGCTCGCGATCAGGATCGTAGACGACGCCGATGGCGCGATGAGGACGCACGTCCATGAAAGCATCCGCGTGTGCCTCGTCACCGCCCAGCGGGAAGAGCGCGCGCGGGCGGCCCGTTCGGTGCAGCACGTCTTCCCAGCTCCCGGGCCGGCCTGGGGGAACGCGCATGCGCTGCATCGGCGACTCCCACTCCGCGCCGGCGATGACGCTGCCATGGTGCGAGCTGAACCCGACCAGCACCACTCCCTCGCGAGCGTGCCGCTCCCGGACGAGCTGCCCGACGTTCAGCATGCCGGCCTGCGCCATGTCGGTGGCCCGGGCGTCGCCGACGTGCGTGTTGTGCTCCCACACGATGGCGCGAGCCTGGGGCCCGTGAAAGCGCATGATCCGCTCCAGCGTGTCGACCATGTGCCGGTCCCGCACGTTCCAGGAAGCCTCGCCGCCCCGGACCATGGCCTGGTAGTAGCTCTCGGCGTCTCGAACCACCAGGGCGTTCTGCTCGGCGGCGAAATGCGCCTCCCTGGCGCCGGCGCCTGGCGCCGGCACGCTCCGCCGAAGCTCCGTGAGCATGGCGACGACCTCCTGCTCGCAGGATGCGGGCACGAGCGCCACGCGCGCGCGGGCATACGCCTCCCCCTCGCCGCCGTACGGCTCGAAGCACTGGTAGGCACGACGCGCGGCCTCCAGGGCACGGCCGTCCACGCGCTCCAGGTAGCGCAGGACGGCATCGAGTGACTCCCAGAGGCTATAGACATCGAGCCCATAGAAGCCGACCCGGCGCTGCTCGGGCCGTGACGCGTTGTGGCGCCGCAGCCATTCGGCAAGCGCCACCACCTCCCAGTTGCCCCACATCCAGGTGGGCCAGCGGGTGAAACCCCGCAGCACGGCCTGCGCGTTCCCTCCGACGTCGGGGCGGCCTTGCACATAGCGATTCACCTGGAAGCAGTCCGGCCAGTCGCCCTCGACGGCGATGAAGGAGAAGCCCTTCTCCTGGATGAGGCGCTGGCTGATTCGCGCGCGCCACACGTAATAGTCCGAGGTTCCGTGCGAGGCCTCCCCCAGAAGCACGTAACGCGCATCACCGATCTGCTCCATCAACGGATCGAGATCGCCCAGGCTCTCGAGGGGACGCGCGAGCCGGCCGCACGCCTCCACCAGATCGTCGACGCGGGAAGGGGACGAGACGGCGGGCCTCGGCCGGTCCTCCCGTGGCGAGCGGGAGAGGATCTTCAACACCTCGTCGTCGGTCGTCTGCTCGAAGTCCGCGTACCAGGAACCGACGGCGCCGAAGTGCCTGGGGGCCGCGACGCATACGACCTCGTCGACCTCGGAGCGCAGCCGCTCGGCCGTCTCGGAGGCGCACACGGGCGCCGCGAACACGATGCGTCGAGGTCGCTGCCGTCTCAGCGCGTGGATGGCTGCCCGGGCCGTCACGCCCGTGGCCAGACCATCGTCGACGAGGATGACGGTTCGATCGCTGGCCTCGATCTCGCGCCGATCGCCGCGATACCGTCGCTGCCTGCGCTCCATCTCCTCCGTCTCCGCCGCAGTGATCCATTCGAGTTGCTTCGCGGAGATCCCCAGCTCGCGCACGGCCCTCTCGTCCACGACTCTCACGCCGGGAGCGATGGCGCCCACACCGAGCTCGGGCTGCCCGGGAGCCCCTAGCTTGCGCGCCACCATGACCTCGAGCGGCGCTCCCAGGGCCCGTGCCACTTCTTCGCCGACGACTACGCCCCCGCGGGCGAGGGCCACCACCAACGGATTCTCCGCCCGGTAGGCCATGAGGTGTTCGGCCAATCGACGGCCGGCGTCCACGCGGTCGTGGAAGCGGAGCTCTTGATCGGTGCTCTTCGCCATGACGTGTCCTCCTCGAGCAGTCCCGCCAGATCGTGATGGGTGCATCGCGAATGCCAAGAAGACCGAGCTCGCAGTACCATGATTCAAATGAATGCGGTAAACGCGGCGGGCAAAAGAGCAGCACACTAGCTTGGCCGGGAAAGAATTACGCAGTCACTACGTCCCTGCCCGATCGGGTGGAGCTCGACGACCGATGAAGAGAGGCGACGAGAAATCCGATCTGAAAGACTGGCTAGCCATGGTGGACAGACTGCGCTACGCGCCGCAATGGGCCGATGAGGGGCCCGTGCCCGTGGAGGTGACGCAGACACACATCTCCGTGGTCCTCCTCGGGCGCATGCGCGTGCTGAAGCTGAAGAAGCCCGTGAACTTCGGCTTTCTCGACTACACCACGCTCGAGCGGCGCCGTCTCGCGTGCGAGGCCGAGATCCGGCTGAATCGACGACTGTGCGAGCAGACCTATCTGAAGGTCCAGCCAATCGGGCAGGTGGACGGCTCGCCCCAGCTCTCGGATTCTGGCGAGGCGATCGAGTATGGCGTCCTCATGAAGCGGCTGCCCGCCGAGCGGATGCTGGACGAGATGGTGCGCCAGCACTCCGTCACGGAGGCGGATATCGAGCGGGTGGCGCGTCGGCTGGACGAATTTCACCGGACGGCCCGCCGCGGGCCGGACATCGACAGGTGGGGCACGTGGGAGGAGGCCGGCCGCAACTGGGACGAGAACTTCGCCCAGACCGAGCCCTTCGTCGGCCGAACCATCGACGCCCCCGCCTATCGGCTTCTTCGCGATCGGGTGGCGCGCTGGCTCGGCGCCCATCGTGCCGTGTTCGACGAGCGCATCCGGCAGGGGAGAGTCGTCGACGGGCACGGGGACGTGCGCGGCGAGAGCGTGTGTGTCACCGACGGCATCTGCATCTTCGACTGCATCGAGTTCAACGACCGCTTCCGATGCTGCGACGTGGCCAGCGAGGTGGCCTTTCTCGCCATGGATCTGGATTCGCTCGGACGGCCCGACCTGGGCTACTACTTCGCGGAGCGCTACCAGGCGCACGCAAGCGATGCGCACCTCTTTCGCCTTCTCCCGTTCTACCGATGCTATCGGGCGTACGTGCGCGGCAAGGTGCTCAGCTTCCGCCTGGGCGAGCCGGAGTTCAGCGCGGCCGACAAGAGCCGGGCCGCCGAGCGGGCCGCCCGGTACTTCGAGCTGGCGCGCCGCTACGCGACACCTCTGCCCCGTCCGACGGTGATCGCGGTGATGGGGCTGGCGGGCACGGGCAAGACGTCGATGGCGCGCGCCATCGCGGGGGAGCTGGGGCTCCGCGTCGTGTCGACCGATGCCGTGCGTCAGGAGCTCTTCGGCCACGAGAAGGGCGCGACGGCCTATGGGCAGGGAGCCTACCGGCCCGAGGCCAATCAGCGGACGTACGAGACACTCGTGGAACGGGGCCGCAGACTGCTGATCGAAGACGGCGGCGTGGTGCTCGACGGCACGCTTCTTCGCGAGGATGATCGCCTGCGGGTGCAGGAGATGGCGTCGGCGGCCGGCGCCACCACGCGATGGATCGAGTGTGAGCTGCCGGCGGAGCTCGTGCGACAGCGACTGGAGCGCCGGCGGCAGCGGCGCGAGGGACTCTCCGACGCGACCTGGGAGACCTACCTGCGCCAGCGCGAAGAGTCCATGGCCTCCTCGAGGAGAGAGGAAGTCGGACATCTGGTCGTGGACATGACGCAGAGACTGCCTGACGGTGCCCGGCGCGCCACGGATTGGCTGCGCGAGCAGTAGTCGCGATGGTGACCGTTGAACGAATTGTCGACCTGGCCCCGGCCTCGCTCACAACGCTGGTCGCTGAAAGCGAGCGGTCCGGCCTCCGATTCGTCCGCCGGCTGACCGCCGACTGGGCCAGTGGTACCAACCGCTTTGATCGGCCCGGCGAGGCGCTATACGCCGCGCGCATCAACGGCGAGATCGTCGGCGCGTGCGGGCTCAACGTCGACCCGTACACCGCGGAGGGACGGGTGGGCCGGGTGCGCCACCTCTACGTCCTGGAGGCGTATCGGCGCCACGGGGTCGGCCGGCAGCTCGTGGCGGAGGTGATCGGGGCGGCGCGCGGCTCGTTCGACCGCCTCCGGCTGCGCACGGCGAACCCCGAAGCCGCGCGTCTCTACGAATCGCTGGGCTTCGCCCCGTGCGCGGGAGAAGCCGATTGCACCCACGCGCTCGACTTACGTGTCACGCGTTGAGCCCGTACGGTCTCGCCCGCATGTCGCGAGATTGTCATATTGCAAGACCGGACCCCGGAGCGAGGGCTTCGAGCACCTCGAGCGCGCCCTCCAGGGTGACGCCCCGGGGATCGAAGTTGGCCTCCAGGAACAGCTCGGTGAGACCGGCTTCCGCGTAGCGCTCCACGTCCTGGCGGATCTCGGCCAGGGAGCCCCAGAGCGGACGCCGGTCGGGGCCCTTGGGCGTCGCGTGGAGCTGGAAGCTGCCGCGCGAGACGATCTGGAGCGTCGCGGGATCTCGCCCTGCCGCCTCGGCCGCCGCCTTGATCTCCTTGACGAGCGGGGCGACCTGACCCAGCGGCACATTGCCGCCGTTGAAGCCGTCATAGGTGACGGCGCGACGGATCACGGTGGGACCGTAGCCGCCGATGGTGATGGGCGGATGCGGGCGCTGGACGGGCCGAGGCTCCACCCTGGCGCGCGGGACCGAGTAGAACTCGCCCTTGAACTCGACGGGGTCCTCGGTCCAGATGGCCTTGAGGCAACGCAAGAACTCGTCGGCGCGCTTGCCTCGACCCTCGTGCGGCACACCGACGGCGTCGAACTCGTCCTTGGACCAGCCGAGCCCCAGGCCCACGTCCAGCCGCCCGCCCGAGACGATGTCGAGCGTGGCGAGCTGCTTGGCGAGCATGACGGGGGTGTAGTACGGCACGATCAGCACGCTCGTGCCCAGCCTGATGCGCGAGGTGACGGCGGCCACGAAGGCGAGCGAGACGAGCGGATCCATCACGCGCTCGAAGGACTTGGGCCAGGGCTGGCCGGGCAAGGGGGGGTAGTCGTTCTGGGGCTTGATGGGATAGAGCATGCGCTGGAAGACCCAGAGGGAGTGATAGCCGAGCGCCTCGGCGCGCTGGGCGACGAGGATCTGATTCTGCGGCGTCGCCCACGAACCGGCCATGGGAAGCGAGAAGCCGAGCTTCATGAAGGGATCCCCTCTTTCACCTCAGGTCGCGGAAGAAAGCGCGGATGTCCTCGGCGAGGAGCCTGGGCTCCTCGAGGGCCGCGAAGTGGCCGCCCGACGGCATCACCGTCCAGCGCTTGATGTTGTAGATGCGCTCCGCCCACGAGCGCGGCGGGCGGATGATCTCTTTCGGGAAGTCGGCGTAGGCCGTGGGCACCTCGATGCGCTGGCCGTCGGCGATGGGCCAGGGTGCGTGGTAGCGGGCGTAGTAGGGCCAGAAGGACGAGCCGATCGCTCCCGTGACCCAGTACAGCATCACGTTCGTCAGCAGCTCGTCCTTGGAGAAGCTGCGCTCCACGTCGCCGCCACAGTCGCTCCACGTCCTGAACTTCTCGACGATCCACGCGGCCAGCCCCGCGGGCGAGTCGGTGAGGCCATAGGCGAGGGTCTGGGGCTTGGTGCCCTGGATCCACTGGTAGCCCGTTTCCTCGCGCAGCCATTTTCCGAGATCGTCCAGGTACGCGCGCTCTTCCGGCGTCGGCTTGTCGGGACGCGGGAGATCGCGTCGGAGCGAGAGGAGGTTCACGTGAATGCCGGCCAGGCGCTCGGGATAGGCGGCGCCCAGCCGCGAGGTGATGAAGCCGCCCCAGTCGCCGCCCTGGGCCGCGAAGCGACGATAGCCGAGCACGTCGGTCATGAGCTGTGCCCAGGCATCCGCGATCTCGGTGATGCCGAAGCGGGCCTGCCCCGGCGCGAAGGAGAAGCCGTAGCCGGGCAGCGACGGCGCCACCACGGTGAAGGCATCGCGCGCGTCGCCGCCGAAGCGGGCGGGATCGGTCAGCATGGGAATGATCTTGTGGAACTCCCACACCGAGCCGGGCCAGCCGTGGGAAAGGATGAGGGGCAGGGGCGAGGGCCCGCGGCCTTCCTCGTGGAGGAAGTGCACGCTGATTCCGGCCACCGGGGCCGTGAACTGACGGAAACCGTTGAGCTCGGCCTCGTGCTTGCGCCAGTCGTAGCGGGTCTGCCAGTAGGAGACGAGCTCGCGCAGGTAGCCGAGATCCGTGCCATAGGCCCACGGGGCGCCGGGTGGCTGATCAGGGAAGCGCGTACGCGCCAGGCGCTCGCGGAGATCGTCGAGCACGGCCTGGGGAACGGCGATGGTGAACGGCGTCGTCTTGGACGTGGTCAATGGAGTTCCCCTTTCACCGCGCGAGATGCGGGAGCCGGACACAGTGTACCGGCTGATCGGTACCCACGCCACGGCGCCCCGCCCTTGATCATGGCCGCCCTCGCACTTAGACTCGATCGCCATCGGCTACGAATACGGCGGCCGTCTGCTGAGCGCCTGGCTGGACCGGTAAGGCAAGGAGAGGACGATGACGTCGAGAGCGAAGCTGTCCGCCCACGAGTGCGTGCCCCGCGATGCCCGGGCCCTGCTCATCGGGCGCGTGTGGGTCCCGGCCGAGCAAGGGCCCAGCGTGGTGGCGGTGCGCGGGGACGACCTGGTGGACCTGACGCCGTCGTATCCGACGGTCAGCCAGCTCCTGAACGTGGCCGCGCCCGACGAGCTGCGGGCCGCCATCAAGGTCGCGCCGGTCGTCGGGCGACTCGGCGACATCGTGGCCAACAGCCGGGAAGGAGAGCGCGATACCTCGCGCCCCTGGCTGCTCGCCCCGTGCGATCTGCAGGCGGTCAAGGCGAGCGGGGTGACCTTCGTGGCGAGTCTGCTCGAGCGCGTCATCGAAGAGCGCGCGCGGGGAAACCCCGCGCTCGCCGACGGCGCCCGGCGCGAGATCCAGGCCATCATCGGGCCCGATCTGCGCGGCGTCAGGCCGGGATCGCCGGAGGCGGCCCGCATCAAGGACGTGCTGGTCGCCCGCGGCATGTGGTCGCAATATCTCGAGGTCGGGATCGGGCCCGACGCCGAGCTCTTCGCCAAGTGCCCCCCGATGGCCGCGGTGGGGCTGGGCGCCCGAGTGGGCATCCATCCCGCCTCCGTCTGGAGCAATCCTGAGCCCGAGCTGGTGCTCGTGATCAACCACGCGGGCGTCATCGTGGGCGTCACCCTCGGCAACGACGTCAACTTGCGCGACGTGGAAGGGCGGAGCGCCCTCCTTCTCGGCCGCGCCAAGGACAACAACGCCTCGTGCGCGGTGGGTCCCTTCGTCAGAGTGCTGGACGACGCGTTCACCCTCGACTCCGCCCGGCGGCTGAGCTTCGAGACGATGGTGGAAGGCCTCGACGGTTTCCGCGTGAAGCACACCACCCATGTGGCCGAGATCAGCCGCGACCTCGCCGACCTCGCCGCGCAGGCCATCAGCCGCTATCACCAGTATCCCGACGGCATGATCCTGTTCATCGGCACCATGTTCGCTCCCGTGGACGATCGCGGGGCGCCCGGGAGCGGGTTCACCCACAAGACGGGGGACGTGGTGAGCATCGGCGCGCCCGAGCTCGGCACCCTGGTCAACGAGGTGGTGGCCTGCGATGAGGCGGAGCCGTGGAGCTTCGGCACCGGCGCCTTGATGGCCAATCTCGCGCGTCGGGGCCTTCTCGCGAAAGGGGTGCCCCGCTGATCGACTACAAGACGCTCGTCCAGGACGATCGCGTTCACGTGTCGCTCTACACGGATCCGCGGATCTTCGCCGACGAGATGGAGCGGATCTTTCATCGCGGCTGGGTCTTCGTGGGCCACGAGAGCGAGATCCCCGGGCCCGGCGACTTCGTCACCCGCACCCTCGGCACGCAGCCTGTGCTCATGGTCCGAGGGAGCGAGGGCGGCGTCTCGGTCTTTCTGAACCGCTGCGCGCACCGCGGGACGATGGTGTGCCCGGCCTCGCACGGCAACGCGCGGACCTTTGCCTGTCCGTACCACGGCTGGACTTACGGCTTGGGCGGCGAGCTCCTGGGCGTCCCGTACCCCGGCGGCTACGCGTCGTTCGACAAGAGCGCCCACGGCCTCCCGCGCGTCCCGCGCCTGTCGAGCTATCGGGGGTTCGTCTTCGCGAGCCTGTGTCCGCGCGGCCCGTCGCTCGGCGAGCACCTCGGGGCGGCCACCCGGCTGATCGATCGGTCGTGCGATCTCTCGCCCGAGGGCGAGATCGAGCTCAGCGCGGGATGGGTCAAGCACCAGTGCGCCGCGAACTGGAAGATGCTGCCCGAGAACGACAGCGACGGGTACCACCTGGGATTCGTGCACCTCGCGCTCTTCAAGACGATCCGCACCCAGTACCGTCGGGTGGTCGGTGACGAGAAGACCATCCGGGCGGTGGTGCGTGACTGGGGCCACGGGCACATCGAGATCGACTGGTCTCCCGGCTACGAGGGGCCGTTCGAATGGCTGGGGGGCGCGTCGGGATCAGGGGTGGACGACTACGTGGCGGCGCTCGAGCGCCGTGATGGGGCGGAGGCGGCCCGGCGCCGCATCGTCGAGGGTCCGGCCCATGCCCTCATCTTTCCCAACCTCTTCCTGGGAGAGACGAACGTGGCCATCGTGCAGCCCGTGAGCGTCGAGGAGTGCGTGCACTGGCACACCCCGATCTTTCTCAAAGGCGCGCCCCAGTTCAACTCGCGGCTGCTCCGGATGAGCGAGGCGGGGATGGGGCCGGCGTCGTTTCTCATGCCCGACGACCTCATCGTGGCCAGACGGAACCAGGCGGGGCTCCAGGCCTCCCTCGCGGAGTGGATCGAGCTGAGCCGCGGGCTGAACCGCGAGTACGTCGACGCCGAGGGGCGGGGCGTCTCCCACGTCACCGACGAGACGACCAACCGCGCGCTCTGGAGGCACTACCGCCAGGTCATGGTCGAGGCGTAGGCGCCGGTGGGACCCGCCGCCGTCTCCGAGGCCGAGCGCAGCGCGGTGACGGAGTTTCTCTACATCGAGGCTCGCCTGGCCGACGAGGCGCGCTACGCCGAGTGGCTCGCCCTCTGGACGGACGATGCCGTGTACTGGGTGCCCGCCACCACCGATCCCGAGGCCGACCCCGAGAAGCACCTCTCGCACATCTACGACAACCGCGCGCGACTCGAGACGCGCGTGAAGCTACTGCAGACCGGCCATCGCTACAGCCAGGAGCCGCCGTCGCACATGCGCCGGCTCATCTCCAACATCGAGGTCGCCAAGGCCGAGGAGGACGAGCTTGTGGCCGGGTCCAACTTCCTTCTCGCCGAGCTGTCGATCCAGGCGAGGCACGAGACGCACTGGTGGGTCGGACGCGCCACGCACCGCCTCCGCCGTGTCGACGGCGAGCTCCGGATACGCTCGAAGAAGGTCGTGCTCATCAACGCCGCCGAGCCCCTGCCGAATCTCGCCTTCCTGATCTGAGAGGGACGGCGCGGAGACGACGGAGGCTCGTTGACGCCTCTCTCCCGCTGTGCTATCACCGGGCCACCGCGAACCCACGTCACCATCGAGAATTTCGCCGGGCGCGCGGAACACGAGCAGTCAAAGGGAGGCACAGCCATGGAGCGAGGCGCTGCACGGATCGTGGGCATGATCGTGGCCGTGATGGCGCTCGGGTTCGGCATCGCCGCCCTCGCCGCCCAGGAGACTCCGGAGATCAAGATCGGCGCGTTCATGCCGATCTCCGGCATCAGCGCCGACGTCGGCGCTCAGATCAAGGCAGGCACCGAGGTCGCGGTGGAGCGGGTGCAGGCGCAGGGGATCAGCCTCGGGGGCAAGCCCCATCGCGTTCGCGTGATCTGGTACGACGACGAGGGCAAGGCCGACGTGGGGCTGAACGCGGTCACCCGCGCGCTCACCGTGGACAAGATCCACGTGGCCGTGGGAGTCCTGTCGAGCGACGTCTTCCTCCGGGTGATGGACGAGTTCCAGAAAGCCTCCATACCCGTGATCACCTGCTGCTCGGCCTCGCTGAAGATCGGCGAGCGGATTGCCGCCAACAAGATGGGCTACGTGTTCCAGCTCAGCCCCACCGCCAACGACATCGTGCGCTCGCTCGTGGCCGCGGTGGCCGAGCACGCGAAGCCCCGGAAGGTCGCGCTGCTGAACGAGAACACCGATGCGGGGCGCGACTTCTCCCGCATCTCGCGCGAATGGTTCCAGCAGAACGCCAAGGACGTGGAGATCGTGGCCGAGGACTTCGTCGATCGCGGGGTGACCGATCTGACGCCGCAGCTCGCCAAGATCAAGCGCGTGGGCGCCCAGGTCATCGTGGGCGAGATCTACGGGTCGAGCGGGCCGGTGCTCTTCAACCAGTGGTACGAGCTGAAGGTGCCCGCCCTCCTCGCCCACATGGGGGCGACGGTGGCCGCCCAGACCTTCATCGACCAGCACGCCAAGGCCATGGAGGGCGCCATCATCAACAACCGCTGGTGGCCGGCGCGCTACTCGGATGTCTCGGAGCCGATGATGGCCGCCTACAAGAAGAAGACGGGCACCGACGTCACCAACTTCGCCGTGCAGGGCCACGACTCCGCCCTCGTCGCCCTCGAGGCGATCGCGAAGGCGGGCAGCCTCGATCCCGACAAGGTCCGCCTCAGCATCGAGAGCAACACCTTCGCCACGGCGTGGGGCACCCGCAAGTTCACGCCCCTCGCCGAGGGCCACCGGATGCCCATCCAGACGGTGGTGGTGCAGATCCAGGGGGGCAAGAAGGTGCCGATCTATCCTGCCGCCGTCGCCGCCAAGACGGACGGCAAGTACGTGACGGTGCCCCCGTACGCCTGGGAGAAGAAGTGACGCGCCACGCGGGCGCATGAGCCCGGCCGCGTCGACGCCGCCCGCCGGGACGCCCACGCTGGCGGTGACGGGGCTGAGCAAGCTCTTCGGGGGGCTCCGCGCCGTCAGCGAGTGCTCGTTCGAGATCGCCCCCGCGACCATCGTGGGCCTCATCGGGCCCAACGGCTCGGGCAAGACCACCGTCTTCAACCTGATCACCAATCTGCTCCGGCCGGATGCGGGCGCCGTGTATTTCCACGGGGCGCGGATCGACGGGCTCAAGACCTACGAGATCGCGCGGCGAGGGATCGGACGCACGTTCCAATCGGTGAAGATCTTCCGCGAGCTGAGCGTCTGGGACAACCTCTCCATCGCGGCCATGGGCCGCGAGCGCGTCGGGTGGGAGCCCGCGGCCACCGCCTGGCTGGAGCGGCTGGGTCTCGATCATCTCCGCGAGGATCCGGGGGAGAGCCTCTCCGTGGGCCAGCAGCGGCTCCTGGAGCTGGCCATGAACCTCGTCGTCGATCCACCCTTCCTGATGCTCGACGAGCCGCTGGCCGGCGTGCATCCCGTGGTGCGGCAGCGCATCGCCGATACCATCCGCGCCCTCCGCCGGGAAGGCCGCACCTTCCTCGTCATCGAGCACGACATGGCGTTCGTGATGGAGCTCTGCGACAAGCTCGTGGTCATGGATCACGGGCTCAAGATCGCCGAGGGCGCTCCGGAGACGATCCGGCGCGACCCGGCGGTGATCGACGCGCTCCTGGGCCGGCGGCGCGATCCCGCGCTCGCCTGATGCTCGAGGTCGGAGAGCTCCGCTCGGGCTACGGCCGGCTCGAGATCCTCCAGGGCGTGACGCTCCAGGTCGCGCCCGGCACCATCGTCGGCGTGATCGGGCCCAACGGGGCGGGCAAGTCGACGCTCCTCAAGACGGTCTTCGGCTATCTCTCCCCCTTCGGCGGCCGCATCACCCTCGAGGACCAGAGCCTGATCGGGCTCCGCCCCGACCAGATCTTGCGGCTCGGGACGGGCTTCGTGGCCCAGGCCGGCGGCCTCTTCGCGGACATGACCGTGCACGAGAACCTCCAGCTCGGCGGGTACGGGCTGCCCTCGCGCCACGAGGTCGCCCGGGCCCTCGACGCCGTCTACGAGCAGTTCCCGCGGCTTCGCGAGCGACGGCGCCAGGCCGCGGGCAGTCTCTCCGGCGGAGAGCAGCGCGCCCTGGCCCTGGCGCGGGCCCTCGTGATGCGACCGAAGCTCCTGCTCCTGGACGAGCCCTCGGCCGCGCTGGCGCCGCAGTTCATCGACGAGGTCTACGCGACGATCCAGGCGCTCAATCGGTCGGGGCTCGCGCTTCTCATCGTGGAGCAGAACGTGGAGATGATCCTGAGCGTGGCCCACCGCGTCTTCGTGCTCGACCTCGGCCGAAACGCCTTCGACGGCACTCCGGCCGAGCTGCGCCAGACCGACCGTATCCGTCGACTGTACCTCGGTGACCGCCAAGGAGGGCCGCGTGTGGACGAGCCGGCGTTCTGACTCGTTCGTATCGACACCGGTGCCGAGCAACACGCGCGTGACCGGTGGGGGGGTGTCGGGGGAGGAGCGGCGCTCGCTCCCCCCTGACTCATATGCAATCTCTGCTTGAGTTCCTGATTCAGGGCATCGTGCTCGGTGGGCTTTACGCGCTCTTTGCGGTGGGGATCACCTTGATCTTCGGCGTGTTGAACGTGATCAATGTTGCCCACGGCGAGTTCTTTGCCGTCGGGGGCTACGTGCTCTTTGCCGCCGTCGTGCTTCTCCATCTTCCGCCCGTCGTCG